>CAJDVK010000008.1_pt1 | contig 52391 bp, 53 predicted proteins | sample 7391401 | NCBI WGS metagenome assembly CAJDVK01 (sample SAMEA7055696, study PRJEB34461) | soil metagenome | biome: terrestrial ecosystem; feature: Peninsula; material: soil | place: Antarctica | collected 2016
GGCTTAATACTTTAGCTAATCAATGGCTCAATGCGCAGCGGCGTAATAGGTATGCTGAATTGTTAGCCTAGAGGCTATGTAGCAAAGAGTAGCAAGCAAGCTTTAGATGGATTGCTGGCCTAGATCGACACTCATGCTAAAGCTGCTGTGTAAAAGCGCATTATGCCGTCTAATACAGGGATATCTACCCGCACTTATTAGTGTCAAAGTTTATGGTGTGTATCTAGCCTTTTTAATCTCGCACGAGGTCTGCCAATGTTTGCTATCAATAGACTCCAGCTGATTTTGTTTATGCTCTTGCCACTTCTTAGTATCAGTGCGAGTGCCGAGGTGTCGCCTAAGATTGTTTTGCTGGCGCAGGGCTTGAACCAGCCCTGGGGTATGGCGCAGGTATCGGATCAGCATCTATTGATTACGCAGAAGGGTGGATCGTTGCTGCTGTTTGATATGGAGTCGGGGGCGCAAACACCTGTGAGTGGGGCGCCGCAGGTGGTGGTTATGGGGCAGGGCGGTTTATTGGATGTCGCTGTGCCGCCGGATTATAAACCAGGTGATCAGCAGGCGGGTTGGATTTACTTTACCTATGTGGCACCGGTTGCAAAGGGCGGCAAGAAAGGTTTAGGCGCAACGGCGTTAGGCCGAGCAAAATTGAATGCATCTTTATCGGCTTTGCAGGATTGGCAAACCTTGTTGGTCAGCCAGTCTGCCAGTACTGACGGCCAACATTTTGGCAGCCGTATTGCCTTTATGGATGATTATGTATTTTTCGGTGTGGGTGATCGTGGTCATCGAGCCAACGGTCAAGACCTCACTACCCATGCCGGGACCATTATGCGGCTGCACCGTGATGGCCGTGTGCCGCACGACAATCCCTTTGTCGGTCGCGGTGATGCGCTGCCAGAAATATGGAGTTACGGTCATCGTAATCCACAGGGTTTGGCCGTGCGGCAAGGACAGCTGTGGGAAAGCGAGCATGGACCGCGTGGCGGTGATGAATTGAATCTGATCGAAAGGGGCGGCAATTACGGCTGGTCAGAGGTGTCTTTGGGCAAAGAGTATTGGGGCCCGGTGGACGTCGGCGTGGCGTCTAAACCCGGAATGATTGACCCTAAAAAGGTGTACATTCCATCCATTGCGCCTGGTAGCCTGCTGGCTGTTAAGCACAATCGTTATGGTTGGCAGGGCGATTTTTTATTGGGTGCGCTGAAACTGCAGCACCTTAATCGTTTGCTGATGGATGGTGAGCAGGTGATGCAGGAAAAACGCTATTTAGAACATGAGAAGGAACGCTTGCGCGCTTTATTGGAAGATTCCCAAGGCCGCATCTGGATTGCCACTGATGCAGGTCAATTGTGGCAGTTGCAGTAAGTTAAAGTGACTGGCGCTGATGTTAAAACCAGTATCAAGCATTGCTGCGGATTTACTGAACAATAAAGTGCTGCTGTTTTTATGCGGCCAGAGCAGTTTGTGCTACGTATGTTAACGGTTAGAAATACTGAGTATTGTGGTTGAATTGATCAACATAACTATCCGCTCAACTTGGTCATTAACACTAATCATTTACAGCAAAAAAACAGCCAAAGCAGCGCAGATAAATGACAGCTGTGAACGGCTCAATTAGACGATTTTAAATCAGTTTTAGTCGATCATGTGCCATGAGAGTCTGTACTCAACGCTAGGGTAATTGCAGAAAACTCTGGACGTGTGGAAAAATATTACAACAATGATCGAACCCATAAAAGCAAAGTCGATGATGGGCGAATTCCAATAACTTTGCTTGAAGGATAAACAGTTTCCTCGGAAAAAGGCCTCGCTCAAATCCAAGCAGATGACTCACTGGAATCGGCTAGCTTTCCGATTAAGTGATGAGGTACTCCAGACTCATCAGGCAAAAAAACTAGGGAGTTGTTGATTTTACAATAGGAAAACTTAGCAACTTAGAATCTATTTAGAAGTATTTCTAAACCCAGCCAGTGCAGCGCACAAACCTGGCACAGGAAAAAGACGATGAGTAAGCCTGATGTTCGCTTAGATAGAAATGATGCAGCGTACTTTTAGTTGACCACCAAACCGGACTGTTATCGCGGGTTCGTGATATCGATCCAGATAAGTTTAAAAATAACGTTTTAGTCCTTGCCGACTGTGCTCAGTATTTTGAGCTACCGACCATATTAACTACGAGCTTTGAGCAGGGGCCAAATGGTCCTTTAGTGCCTGAGTTGGAGGAGATGTTTTCTGGTTCACCTTATATTGTGCGCCCTGGTCAAATCAATGCTTGGGACCGTATGTCAGTTGTGGATGTGCAACTGATAACGTGGTTTGGTCTTGCCTGTGAGCTTCACCGTGACTGGCGTAATGATGTTGAAGGGCTGGGTAACTTGTTTTCAAAGCATATTCCGGATTATCGAAATTTGATGAATAGTTATAGTGCTTTGCAATCAGAGCAATAAATTTTCTGAGGCGTACTGTTGCTCACCAGTAAGCTCCCAGCCTTTGGTGAGCGCCTCCCCCAGATCTAAACAAAATCCGTTATAGTCAGTGCTTCCTTTAATTTAGCTAGGAAGCACGTTATGCCTGTCACTTTGCCCCGCTTGTACTCCTTTCGCCGTTGTCCTTATGCCATGCGCGCACGTCTCGGTATTGTGTTTGCTGAATTGCAGGTGGAGCTGCGAGAAATTGTGCTGAGAAACAAACCAGCGCAGATGTTAGCGATCAGCCCTAAGGGTACTGTACCTGTGTTGCAGCTGGCTGGCAGTGATGGGCGGGTGATCGAAGAAAGCCGCGAAATACTAGAGTGGGCGCTGGCGCAGAATGATCCTCATGGCTTGTTAAATACCGATTTAGCCCGCGCCAATGCCTTGATCGAGCAGAACGACAATGAATTTAAACACTGGCTGGATCGCTATAAATACGCCGATCGTCACCCGGAATTTACTCAGCTTGAGTACCGGCAAAAGGGTGAAGTGTTTTTGCAGATGTTGGATGAGTTGCTTGGCAAAAATACGTATCTGTTGGGCGACAACATCAGTATTGCGGATATCGGCATCATGCCCTTTGTCCGTCAGTTCGCCCATGTCGATCGAGAGGTGTTTTACGGTCTGCCGTATCCGCACCTACAGCAGTGGCTGAAAGACTGGTTGGAGCATCCAGCGTTTTTGCAGATCATGGTTAAATATCAGCCTTGGCAAGAAGGTAATGAGTTGGTGGTGTTCCCAAAAGACAGCCACTGATGTTGCTTAATTAAGCAGGGGCGGCCTGTTAAAAATAACGCATAATTAGTGCTGCACAACGATAGGCCTTATTTAAGTCAGCCAGTGGCATCATTGTTCTTTATATTTAGATCGGCTGCCAGTGGTTAGCAACGAGCGCTGCAGTTCAACAGCTGGTAATCATTTCTTAGTTCAGCTAAGCCTTTAATGGAGAGAATTTATGTCGAAAAAAGTCGTGATGTTTGAATATGAAAAAGAAACAAAAAACAGTGTCCGTTACAAGGAAGTGCCTGCTGAAGGTACAGCACCTATAGTGGGCACTTTGTATGTACAGAAATGGTTTGCTGGAGCGAGTAAAACAATTGAACTAACCATCGAGAAAAAAGACTAGCAGCCGAGATAACACCTAAACATAACGCCTGGAATATAACCTAGTAGGAGCTGCGTACGGGCTATAGCTCGGTTGCTATACTGCACTCGGCGGCAATTTTATTGTGCTTCATTGCCAGCGCAGAGTGCAGTGCTTATATTATTGGATCTCCAACAGCTCCACTTCAAAAATAAGCAAAGAGCCTGGTTTTATTGTTCCTGCTGCACTGTCGCCATAGGCTAAATCAGCTGGAATGAAAAACTTAAAAGTATCACCCACCACCATTAATTGCACACCTTCGGTCCAGCCTTTTATCACTCGATTTAACGGGAAACTGATGGGTTGATTGCGCTCTACTGAACTGTCAAACACAGTGCCGTCGAGTAGGGTGCCATGATAATGCACTTTAACTGTTGAGCTGGCACTTGGGTGAACACTGCCTTCGCCCTTTTTCAATACTTGATATTGCAAGCCTGAAGCTGTTTCTAGTACACCTTCGTTAGCTTTATTGGTTGCTAAAAAGGCTTGACCTATCTCGATATTTTCCAGCGCTGCCTTCTTACTGTTTGAACTCTTAACAAAGTAAAAGGCGGCGAGTGCAATGGCGACAACTAAAATAACAAATTTCATTATTTGTCCTAGTGGTGTGGGGAAGTTTGTAGTCTAGCACTGGGGTGTTTTTTTAGGTAAAACTAGATGTGTTGTCGTTTGCTAGTCAAATAGCTTAGAACTGTAGACCGTCGAATTGCAGAACGGTAACTGATGTTTGCTAAGACGGTTGTTATAGAGTGATTTGTGCATACCAGTGCGTTATTTTTACGATAACCTGTTAAGTTAAATGCTAGCGCCCTAATCTAAAATAAAAGGTGATCTTGATGAAGATAAATATCCAGATGGAAATGACCCCAGAAGAAGTCAGAAAAATGATGGGCCTGCCAGATGTTGAACCCATGCAAAAAGAAATGATGGGTAAAATGCAGGATAAAATGAATACTTATATTGAGGAAATGAGCGATCCTGAATTGTTTATGAAACGCATTATGCCCATGGGTATACAGGGTATGGATCAGGTACAGGAGTTCTTTTCTCGTTTTGCTAATATGGCCGCAGAGAAAAAAGAGGACAAAACTAAGGGTGGCAAAGACAGCTAAAGTGAAAAGTCGCCATCGGACCACTGAGAGTCAGTGGCGAGATCATTGTCTTACCCATTACTAGGGTGGTAAAGAAAGCCAACAGTGCTGTCTTTGCCACCTGCTCCCAGCTTATTTACTGACCTACAGTTCGTCCACACTTATCAAATTATGCTGCTTGATCCGCCGACAATGTATCGTCTTTTCTGGTTTAAGGCTCAGGCATCGAATAACAGGGGCCCGCTCTATGACAGAACTCAAACAAATAACCGGTTTTGCAGCGGATCAACTGCTCAACATTGAACAGCATCTAGATCGCAGCTATATCCAGCCCGGAAAGTTTCCTGGTGCGCTGACATTGGTGGCGCGAGGTGGCGAGATCGCTTATGTCAAAGCTCAAGGGCTGATGGATGTGGAGCGCAATAAGGCAGTGCAACGGGATACTATTTTCCGCATTTACTCCATGACCAAGCCCATCACCTCTATCGCTATGATGCAGCTGTATGAACAAGGACGATTTTTGCTGGATGATCCAGTACACAAGTATATTCCGGCTTGGAAAAACCAGCGGGTGTATCAAAGTGGTATCTATCCTAATTTCCTCACTACTCCTGCCGCCAGCACCATGACCATTCGTGACTTGTTCACGCATATGTCAGGTTTGACCTACGGATTTATGCACCGCACTAACGTTGATGCAGCTTACCGAGAGCTAGGTTTTGATGGCAGTCAGAGCCTGACGCTGGAAGAAATGGTCAATCAGCTGGCAAAATTACCATTGGAGTTCTCACCGGGTAGCGCCTGGAACTATTCCGTCAGCACGGATGTGTTGGGGTATTTGGTGCAGTTGCTGGCCGATCAACCACTGGATGAGTATCTGCGTGAGCATATCTTTACCCCACTGGATATGCCGGATACCGGCTTTCAGGTCAGTGACGCGCAACTGGAGCGTTTTTCCGCCTGTTATCAGTATCAGCCGGAAGATCAGTTCACGCTGCTTGATGATCCGCAACTGTCCCCTTATCGAAATAAAAGTGGGTTTCTCTCGGGCGGCGGTGGTTTGGTGTCGACCATTGATGACTATTACCATTTTGCCCAAGCCCTTTGCCAAGGCGGTGAATTTAGGGGGCAGCGGATTATTGGTCGCAAAACTTTAGAGTTTATGCGCTGCAACCACTTGCCAGGTAATCAGGATTTGCCCGGTTTGTCGGTGGGTTCATTCAGCGAGACACCCTATGCTGGAACTGGTTTTGGCTTGGGTTTTTCGGTTAAAACTGATGTGGCCAAGTCTCAGGTCAATGGTTCGGTGGGTGAGTACGGTTGGGGCGGTATGGCGAGTACTAACTTTTTCATTGATCCGGTTGAGGAGCTGGTGATGATCTTTATGACACAATTGGTTCCCTCGTCCTCTTATCCAATCCGCCAGGAGTTACGGGCTATCGTCAATGGCGCACTGCTGTGATCTACAGAAATCCATAGCACTCACCTAAGGTTAATAAGAGCAACTGAACGGACGTTAGCGAGCCAGTAAAGAGGTAACTGCAAAATGTGGGACCAGCGTTATAAAGAAGCAGGATTTGCCTATGGAACTGAGCCAAATGATTTTCTGAAGTCTGAGTATTCTAGAATTTCCAAGGGTGGCAAAGTCCTTTGTTTGGCAGAGGGAGAAGGCCGCAATGCGGTTTTTTTAGCTCAGCAAGGCTACGCCGTCACTGCGGTCGATCAATCAGCAGTGGGTTTGGAAAAAGCACAGGGTTTAGCTGCTAAGAACGGTGTAGAAATCACCACGGTAGTGGCTGACTTGGCAGATTATAAGTTGGGTAGCGAAGCTTGGGATGGCATCGTTTCAATTGCTGCCCATGTGCCAGCGCAGTTACGCAAAGAGCTGCATAAACAGGTAGTCAAGGCTTTAAGTAAATGCGGCGTGTTTATTTTAGAGGCTTACACAGAGCGCCAAATTGAAGCCACTGGAGTGGGCGGTCCACCGGCGTCACAAAAGCAATTGTTTATGTCTCTTGATGAGCTAAAATCTGAACTTAACGGCCTGGACTTTGTGGTGAGTGCTGAAGTAGAGCGCACTATGTCAGAAGGCAAATATCATCAGGGTGAAAGCGCTGTTGTTCAGGTTGTTGCCTGCAAAACCAGCTAAGATTAATAATCATCTGCACGAAGAGAAAATCATTCGCTGGGCTCACAGTTTATCGATGAGCAAAGCGTTATGCTGCATTACAACTCTAGCTGAGAGGTAAGAAAATGACTGAAATAAATATTGGTATCAACAAAGAAGACAGACTAGAAGTGGCCGAAGGCTTAAAGCGTCTGTTAGCTGATTCATACACACTGTATTTACAAACCCATAACTTTCACTGGAACGTGACTGGGCTGCAGTTTCGTGAATTACATTTGATGTTTGAGGAACATTACACTGAGTTAGCGGTTGCGGTTGATGATATCGCTGAACGTATCCGTACGCTGGGTGTTGCTGCGCCGGGAACCTATAAAGAGTTCGCCAAGCTGAGTTCAGTTAAAGAAGTCGATGGCGTGCCTAACTCATTGGAAATGGTTGATTTGCTGACTCAAGGCCACGAACAGGTGGTAAGAACTGCTCGTGAAGTTTTAAAAGTGGCGCAAGAAGCTGACGACGAATCGACTGCGGCATTGGTTTCCGACCGGATGCGCGTCCATGAGAAAACCGCATGGATGCTGCGTGTAACGCGTAAGTAAGTTAGAAAAACATAACAGGTTGCTAGGCAGAAAGTTACTGTTGGCCAGTGTGTCTTTATTTTAGCCAACCATTAACCTTCGCTTAGCAGTCTGTTATACATTTAATCAGTGCGTATTGGCGTCGACAATCACTGCAGCGATTATCCCTGCGAAGAATAATTATCCTCACCAACAAAACCTTCCAATATCCTCAAGCAAAGGGGTTCTGTCGGTAAGATTATAATTGACCAGAAGCCCAAACCTCTCAGTCTGTAATCAAGCGTAAGTCCTGTATTAGTTTCTCAGCTGCAGCAAGCAGTACGCTCTTGAGCACAGGTAGCGTACCTGCCTGCCTAAGTTGTACCTCAATCTAACAAGTAATGCCGCACGCTAGCTAGGGCAATGGCTACGATACAATTTACCCAGCTGGCACCTAAACACATCAGTCTATGGATCTTTCTGCTGTAAAATCACACTAAGCTTAAGCTGCGCAGAGTAGATTAGGACTATTTGCTAAAACAAAAGAGGTCGGGTTTAAAGAGATGCGTATACTGTTTGGCAGGGCTGTTTTTTAGAGTCATTTACTCAAGAATTTTCATATTATTTGTAATGCAGGACGTTTTATCATGACAGGCCACCACTACGGTTTTAAAATGCTTTTTGCAGCAAGCTTACTTTCTGCTTCATTAACAGCCTTGGCGCAAAACCCTACCTTGCAGCCCATCAGCACCCGCTCAGCACAAACTCAGACTGATATAAGTGCTGAGCTTACGGCACACAGTTTTAATGATGTTGAGCTGGGTGAGGCCGACGGTTTTGATGGTTATAGTGCAGCATTTGAGCTCACTGCGCCCTTTGCCACGGATAAGCAAATACGATTTTCAGTACCCTTCTACACCAAGGGTGATGCGTATTGGAAAGAAGATGGACGGCCGATTGATATTGATGGCTATGGCGGTGTGTTTGATTACGCAACCTTGCAGTTTGAACAGCAAACACATTTTGCTGAAGAGTCGGGCTTCAACCTGGCCTATGCCGTAGGTGGCGGAATGCGAACAGCTGTGTTGGATACCACCGTCAACGATTATTACAACCACACCGGTAAGATTTTTTTGCTTGGTATTAAAATGGACAAGGATATCCATGATGGTGAGACACAGTTACTGTTGAATGCGGGGATCCGTTATTACTTTGATGCGGATGATCTGCATCCGCGCGACATAGATACTTGGGCGTGGGCTGATATCAAAGGTGCGGTTGTATTCAAACCTTGGGGTCCGTATGTGCGTCCGGCTCTTGAGCTCACCTATTTAGGTGGTTTTAATGACCATAACGCAGTGACTTTAATGCCAGAACTGATTATTCAGATTGCTGAAAAAGCTTCTTTAAAAGTGGGTGGCATTTTAGGACTCACCAGCGATGGCAATCAGCGCGGCGTCACCAGTCAACTCTCGGTTAGTTTCTAAGTGACGGATTTCATTGCCAGCTGTTAGCGCAGCGCACCGATCATTTCTTCTCGTCTATCGCGTCCGAGCTGTAAGCGTTATTCTTGCTAGCTTCTGGGCGCAAACAACTTTACAGTTGCGCCATTAAAAACATCTAACCGAATTTTCTATTCGACTGTCAGGGGTGCGCGGAGAGTTAATGAATAGCCGCATGTATAATTCCGAACAGGAGTTGGCCAAGCTCGGTTGTGCGCATCTGCACAATAAAGACCATGCACAGGTTTTAGTTGGTGGTTTGGGCATGGGGTATACCTTGGCCGCAGCACTTGAGTGTGTCTCGGAAAGTTCGCAGGTGATTGTAGCAGAGCTTATTCCAGAGGTGGTGGAGTGGAACCAAGGCCCGCTTGGTGACTGTGCAGGCAATCCCTTAGCAGATCAGCGCTGCCAAGTACGTCTAGGTGATATCGCAGAGCTCATAAAAATGCAGCAACCAAATTTTGATGCCATTTTACTGGATGTTGATAATGGTCCGGAAGGTATTACCCATAGCAATAATAATTGGTTGTATTCCAGCAGCGGCTTAGCGGCTCTATATAACAGTTTACGTCCTGATGGAATGTTGGCGGTATGGTCTGCTGGCGCAGATTCTTTGTTTCCTATTCAACTCAAAAAAGCTGGCTTCGCCGTGACAGTGCGTACCGTGAGAGCGAGGCCGGGCAAGGGCAGTCGCCATACAGTTTTCTTAGCGAAAAAGCCGTGGCGTTAGGGTTTAATAGCACTCGGACTTTATGCAAAAGCGCGCAGGTCATAAGAGGTAGCGCGTTTTTATTGATAATTAATACGTCTACCATCAAAGCGTTACTTCTAGCGTAAAGTTATGCAGGTTGTTGGCATTGCTCAAGCATATGAGTCGTTGCACTTTGTAGGATTTAAGCTAGCGTGGAGTATTTCTTAAGTTTTGGTCTGGTTATGGGGCTCGCTGCGGGGCTGTCACCTGGACCCTTATTAACCTTAGTGATTGCGCAGTCTTTACAGTATGGCGTTGCAGCAGGGGTCAAAGTGGCCTTAGCACCAATTGTGTCTGATGCCCCTATTATTCTATTGATGCTTGTGCTGGTAGGGCAGTTAGCAGGGTTTAATAATATTGTTGGGCTGCTGTCATTGTTGGGCAGCGGTTATATTTTTTATCTGGCTTATGACACTGCGAGATTAAAACAACCGAGCAGCCAGTGTGGGGACGAAAAACCGCAGTCTCTAACGAAAGGCGTGCTGACCAATGTGTTGAGCCCGCATCCTTATTTGTTCTGGCTGACCGTTGGGGCACCGACGATTATAAAAGCAGTGGCTGTGAATACCTTCGCGCCACTGCTGTTTATCCTCGGTTTTTATCTACCATTAGTTGGTGCAAAAATATTAATGGCAGTTTTACTCGGCAAGTATCGAGCTTTATTGAGCGGTAGGGCCTATATGCATGTCATGAGGTTTTTGGCAGTGCTGTTGGCTATCTTTGCAGTTTCGCTGTTTGTGGAGGGTCTTGAACTATTAGAGATTTTTTAGTGTGTTGAGAAAAACCTCATCTGCGTTTTGCACGAGTCTAGAATACTGTAGCGCTTTGCTGGAGACCTTTTTTAACATTCGGTGTTGCTCGCTAAAGTCACTCGAGTAGGATTTAGGGTGGTATAGTCTGAGGACAGGTCAGTTCATGTTTTCTGGCTATTAGATGTTTAACCAAACGCCTGTGGTACTTAGATTTGGACACATACATAAAGGAACTCACACAATGAACACGATTAAAATACTCGGACTTGTTTTGATTATTGCGGGCGGATTAGGTCTTGCCTATGGTGGCTTTAGCTATACAAAAGACACCACCGTGGTTAAGTTGGGCTCTGTTGAGCTGACGGCAAAAGAAAAAGAAAACGTCAACATTCCATTGTGGGCTGGAGTTGTTGCCATTTTTGCCGGTGGCTTACTGCTGGTAGGCGGCGGTAGAAAGTAATACCGCTGATGGATGCTCGAGCTATAGCATATGCTTAACAGGGGCGTTTATGCGCCCCAACTTTAAAAAGTGTTGAAGTAAACCGCTAGACAGGCTTCGACAAACTCTATAGACTTGGTGGCAGCTAGAAAGAAGTATCTGATCTACATCCTACATGTTCGTTGTATTATTCGTAATCCCGTCTTGCAGTATCTAAGTTCAAATCTATATTTTTTATGCTATTCAAGCCTTCATTGAAGGCGATCTTATATATAAAATTCAGGATATTATTATGTCTAATACAACTACCGGCACGGTAAAATGGTTTAACGAAGCGAAAGGCTTTGGTTTTATCGAGCAAGAATCTGGTCCAGATGTTTTCGCTCACTTCAGTGCAATTATTAGCGATGGTTTTAAAACGCTAATAGATGGTCAGCGCGTACAATTTGTTGTGACTGAAGGCCAAAAAGGTCTTCAGGCTGAAAGTATCCTAGCTATTTAATCAATAGTTAGCTTTACTCAAAGGGTAAGTCTTACGAGACTTGCCCTTTTTTTGTCTTTAAAATTAATTTTATGCGACACAGTGCCGAGGGTCGAGCATGACATCATTAATTGCCACTGGACTGCAGATGCTAGCTAAGAGGGTGACAGGAGAGTCTGATAAACTGGCGCCGCGACCGACCATTGGCTTGGCCTTGGGCTCCGGCGGGGCTAATGGCTTGGCGCATATCGCTATTTTACAAGTGTTCGATGAGCTGGGCATTGTGCCAGACCGTATTACTGGTACCAGTATCGGCGCAGTGATCGGCGGACTCTATGCTGCAGGGCTTTCTGCGCAACAGATCCAAGGCATTTTTGCCGCTGTGGCCGGCTCACCGTTGGATGCGTTCTCTGGTCTGGCTAAATCAGATTTGAAACTGGCAACACTGCTGCGTTTCTGGCGTAACGGGGGAGGCTTGCTCGACTCCGGCAGTTTTATGCATCTGCTGGCCGCCCATACTGAAGTTCGAACCTTTGCACAACTGCGCATCCCGCTTACGGTGGTGGCAACCGATTATTGGACAGCGGATAGCGTAGCCATCAGTGAGGGTGAGCTATTTCCCGCAATTGAGGCAAGTATGGCGGTGCCTGGGCTGTTTATGCCAGTACGTCGTGGTGAACATCTGCTGATCGACGGGGGTACTTCTAATCCATTGCCTTTTGATCTGTTGCAAGGAGAGGTTGATCTGGTGATTGCTGTGGATGTTTCGGGTAATCACCAGCCCAACAATGGTCAAGAATTGGGGCTGAGCGATATGCTGTTTAACAGTTTCAAAATTATGCAGCAATCGATTACTCGTCAAGCACTGCGCCACCAGCCGCCTGATATTCTTCTCAAGCCTGAAGCACCGAGTGTGCGACTGCCACACTTTCATCGGATCAATGAGATATTGACTCAAGCTGAGCCTACAGCGGCGACGCTACGCCAATTGCTGGAGACTTGGCTGGCCAAGGCCCATAGCGATGTATCACGCCCAGCTGAAACTGCGCAGTAGTCGGGCAAGTGATTCTCTGAGAAGAGTGATTAAGGCCTGTTTTAGCTTCGACCGCAAGCACAGAGATGCTCAGCTGCCAGTTGATTTTAAACGCTGAGCCATGGCACTAACGAGACTTTTTATCGCCTCCTTAGAGCCATGGGGTCTTACAGACTTTGCGCGCTATAGTCTATGACATTTTTAACGGTATCTTGCTGCTCAGTGCTTGTACAGTGGGCTATCACCGTCCATTTGCCTGCATCTGTTGCCGTACGGGTATGCTCAATCATAGGATCATGATCGGGTCGTAATGATACGGCACCGCCAAGCAATAGACCCAGCATAGCAAACAGGAAACCCAGTGCCATAAAGGTCATAAGGGGGCTTGATTGTGTGGCTTCAGGACCCACTGCCACCAGTATTGCGGCTAGCACCAAACCTGCCACCAATCCGCCGAGCCCTAAGGTTACGTGTGCCCTGGCTAATGAGCGGCCAATCCCTTTGGTTTCCGGCTCAATTTTATGCGCCATATCTGGGTCATGTGGCTGGATTACAGTAATTTGCGCTGGCGGTAGGCCCGCTTGGTCGATCAAAGTCCTCACTGCATTATCGGCTTCGATTTGGCTAGCAAATTCTGCAGTGACCTTGTGTGAATAGTTTTCACCGGATAGTGCATCTTGAATTGGCATAATAGATACCTCTGCGATCTATTTAAGCATTCGACTCTCTTATATTGATGTGCCGGTTGCGGTCTCAATATAAAACCTCGATGCCCTCAGCAAGCTACGGATAACAGGTGGTCTGACTACACTCTCGTTCCGACTCCAACCCACAGGACAGGCATCACATATAGGTTAATATACAGCAATTTATGACCTGTCAGTCATAAATTGATTGAGCTTACTTTAGCACGTATAGATAAGAGTGTTTTTACCTGAGTGTGTTCCATTGCAGTCAGTAAGAATCTTGACAAATATCATGTGTGTCTAAGAGCATGATCATTCACTAATCAATACTGCGACGCTGATTGATTGTGACCAATGCGCCTTTCTCATCAGTTTCTAAACGCCGCTGACGGCCAGCTAGCAATCCCATTGATGCGGCAAAAGCCAGCACCGTCAGTAAGACCCAAGTGATCCCTTGAATGCTTATCTGCGCATCAATCATCAGACCAACAACCAAGGGTCCCATGGCTGCGAGGGTATAACCGCCGCCTTGCACCAATGCGGACAGTTCACCGGCTATTTGAGAGTTACCGCTGCGCAGCACAATCAAGGTCAGCGCCAAGCTAAATGAGCCGCCTTGACCTAGACCGAGCAGAATTGCGCCCGGCCAACGCAATGATGCAGGACCGAGCAATAAGATAAACAAACCCAGACCAACCAGACTGAGGGCGAAGATAATGGCAGGACGTTGGTCCTGACCCATACGTGCTAGCCAAGGTGCAGTAATGGCGGAGATCAGTTGCACCATAATTGAAGCAGCCATCAACCAACCGGCTTCATGCTCGTTGTAACCTTGCTTCACCAACAGTGTCGGGAGCCAGCCAAAAACAATATAAGCCAGTGAGGACTGACTACCCATCAACAACATCACTTGCCAAGCTAAAGGCTGTTTTAGCAGCGCCCGAGCGTGGCCTGTAGTACTTTTATGCTGGAGATCGGGTGCTGGCTGCGGCATAAGCCACCACCAAGCCAGCAGTGCGGTGAGCGCAAAGCCTGCCCACGACATCAAGCTGAGCGACCAACTGCCCAGCGCATCGGCTAAAGGAATACTCAGGCCAGCTCCAAGAGCACCACCTAAGCAGAGCGCCATGGTATATACCCCGGTCATTAAGTCAGCGCTATCGGCCAGTTCACGTTTAACCAGTGCGGGTAGTAATGTGCCAAGAATACCGATGGCGGCACCCAGCAAAAGCGTACCGAGATACAGTGTAGGCGTGCTGACAATACCGCGCAGTGCAAGACCAGCACTGAGAATAATAAGCGATAAGGCTAGACTGCGCTCCATCCCCAAGCGCCGTGCCAGCCAAGGTGCTAGAGGAGCAAAAAGCCCAAGGCAAAGCACTGGCAGGGTGGTCAATAATGACAGGGTCAGGACCGAAAGCTGGCCTTCACTTTCGATCCGCGGTAGCAGCGGCGCCAGCGATGACAAAGCAGGACGCAAGTTAAGTCCAACCAGGATCATTAACAGAATAAATGTAAGACGACTTGGGTCTTTACGGCTGTGAGTGATGGGTAACATACTGATTTGTTCGCGCCTTATAGTGTTGAAGCAATGTGACAGTAGACCATGCATGGGTCACGAAAAACTAGAGGATGGCGGCAATAACGGAGTACTGCAGTAAGGTTGTACAGTGGCGGAAATGCTTAGCTTAACAGTGACCGCTGCCGTTTTAGGATCGACTTAAAAGTCGACTTTGCCACGCAAGGCTTTAGTTTGGCCGCGCTGCTTTTTTTGCTCCACACGTTTGCGCCGCGCATTTCTACTGGGCTTGGTGGGTCTACGGGTTTTATTCACCTGGGTGGCTTGCACTATAAATTGTTGTAAACGCGCAAAAGCATCAATTCTATTTTTTTCTTGGGTGCGAAATTGCTGCGCTTTAATAATCAGCACCCCTTCTTTAGTGATGCGTCTGTCTTTGTTCGCTAATAAGCGCTGCTTATTAATCTCGCTGAGGCTGGAAGCCTTAATATCAAAGCGCAGATGAATGGCGGAGGAAACTTTGTTTACGTTTTGCCCACCTGCGCCTTGCGAACGAATCGCGCTAATCTCTACTTCGTGGTCATCAAGACTGATGCTGTCGCTGATAAAAATCATGGAAGGTCTTTGAGTAAAAGAATGTATAGGTCCGGTCATCATAGGCTATTACCCATAGAACTGTTAGCGTGCTATCGAATGCCAAACTCACAAGCAGCAGTATTTTCGTTCATTCTATCTAAGCTTTTAATAGATGCTGGGCATTTTTAGCTGCGAGCTATTGTGAGTTAACTAATAGGTTTTTGCTGGCCGAGTGGGCGATCTGCACCAGTAGAGTAATAACAGGGCAGTGATGCATGGGATAGTTGCTGCGAGCTGTTGCAAAACTACTTTTGTGCAGGTTCGGCATAGCGCAAATATGCGGGTAAACAAATTCAAGAGTATCCGTTTTTCTCTACGTACTGAGGCTTAGCTCTGCTTGGACTCTCACTGGACATCACTATGAGGTTGGGTTGTCTGTTTAAATCCTTAAAGGGTTTCATAAAGCTGACCAGTAGGTCATTATTAGTTGAAGGCTGGTGAAAGCTTGCCAGTGGGTTCAGTGAGACTGCGCTCAAATGGCTGGATTGGTTTAAGGTTTGCTTGGTGCACTGGCCTGTATTGAAATAAATAAGAGGGGGTGTGTTATGCCGATCTATACAGTCAAATTACAAAGAAAAGAAGACATCGCCGATGGCACCATGGCGTTTTACTTTGAAAAGCCACAGGGGTTTACCCATAAAGCAGGCCAATACGCTGACCTGACTTTAATTAACCCTGAAGAAACCGACGCCGAGGGCAATATACGGACCTTTACTTTGGCCAATGCGCCTTATGAAGAGTCGTTAATGTTTGCTACTCGCATGCGTGATAGCGCTTTTAAACGGGTGTTAAAAAACATGCCGATTGGCACTGAGATTACCTTGGATGCGCCACACGGCTCGTTCACGCTGCACAATAACAAGAGCACTCCTGCGGTTTTTCTGACCGGAGGCATCGGCCTGACGCCTGCTAGAAGCATTATTCTTCAGGCCACTCACGACCAGCTCCCGCATAAGATTTTCTTGTTCGACTCTAATAAGAGGCCGGAAGATGCGGTGTTTTTGGATGAGTTGATGGCTGCTCAGCAGCACAATCCGAATTACACCTTTATTGGCACCATGACGCAGATGGATAAGTCCAAGCAAGATTGGGATGGCGAGACGGGTTTTATCGATGAAGATATGCTATTGAAATACATTGATGATCTAACCGTCCCCATTTACTACCTGGCTGGTCCCAGGGATATGGTCTATGCAATGGTTGAAATGTTGATCACCGCTGGTGTCGATGAGGATAATATCCGCACCGAAGAGTTTTCCGGCTACTGAGGTTAAGTTAGGAGTGCTAGATGAAGATCAAAATAAAGCGCGTCTATGCAGAGCCCAGTGATAAGGATGGTAAGCGCATCCTTATTGACCGGCTCTGGCCCCGCGGTTTGACCAAGGAAAAAGCCCAGGTTGATCTATGGCTGAAAGATATTGCGCCCAGTACAGAGCTGCGAAAATGGTTTGCTCACGATCCAGACAAGTGGAGTGAGTTCAAAAAGCGTTATCTTGAGGAGCTTAAAGACAATAGCGCAGCAGTTCAGACCTTAAAAGACGAGCTGAGCAAAGGCAAAGTAACGCTGGTCTATGGCGCCAAGGACGAAGAGCATAACGATGCGGTCGTTATTCAAGAAAATAGCGCATTATTTAGCTAACTGAAACGGCGCAATAACGCGACAAGCAAGCAAGCGAACGAAAGGCGTTGTTGTCTAAGCAGCCAGCGCCTTTCGGAGGCTAAAGCGCAGTGAGGTATTGTTGAGTCAAAAGTCTCGACAAGCAGTCCTGTGGGGGTGATTCAGCAGGTCTGAAGGCTGCGTGTTGATTTTAGTTTAGTAAATTTCTAGAGGTTAATATGACTCATAAGCTCAATCAAAGTGAGATTGATACAGCGCTCACGCAACTCAACAAAGACTCTGAAAAACCATGGAGTATTCAAGCGGAAAAACTGCACAGGGCGTTTAAGTTTCCTAACTTTGTAGCCGCTTTTGGTTTTATGACTCAAGTGGCCATGCTGGCGGAAAAAGCCAACCATCACCCTGAGTGGTTCAATGTTTACAACAAGGTGGTTATCGATTTAACCACCCATGATGCAGGCGGCATATCGCAGAAAGACTTTGACTTGGCCCAAGGCATATCAAAGTTGATTTAAGACGTAAATTTTTCGCTGAGATATAAGATTGACCGTTGACTGAAAAGCTTCCACTGCACTGCAAATATATAGATTTGGTTGCTGAGCGCTGCGGTCGTTTCTTGGAATTAAAACCTGAAATGCAGGCCAAGGTTTAGCGGTTTTTAGAGGGTGTACAGTTGCCAACGTATCCATTTAAGCAATACTCAGCCAAAGTGCCGGCTGATTGGGTCGATTTCAATGGGCATATGAATACCAAGTATTATGGTTTGGTTATTTATGATGCGCATATTGAGTTTACTGAGCATCTTGATCTCGGTGAGCGTTACAGGTATGCAAATAATTGCAGTAAAGCGCTGGTTGAGACCCACTGTGTTTTTGAGCGAGAGCTGTGTGAGGGGGACGAGATTGAGGTTGTGTCTTGGCTTTTAGCAGTGGATGAAAAACGCTTACATACTTTCCATGAGATCTATTGTACCAATAAAGGCTATCGAGCCGCTGCCGGTGAGCACCTTGATGTGCATATCGATCTAGCAACCCGTCGCGTTTCACCATTTCCCGAAGATGTTCTGCAGCGTTTGCAGGCCATTGAGCAAGAATACGCTAAGTTTCCAAGACCGGATAAAGTGGGTAGCACCATTCAGGCTCCGGCTAAGTAAGCAAAGTGGCTAATGGGTTGAACGCGTTTAAGCATCTGCCATTTTTGGATAAAATCTCTCAAAATAACAGATGCCTACTTTATTATTTACCTGTTATTAACTGCCAGCCATCCAAGGCACACCATTGATATGGCTGCCGCCATCGGCAAACAGGGTGTTGCCTGTGAGGTAGCGGGCATCATCGCTGGCTAAAAACGCGGCGACTCCCCCAATGTCAGACTCGGGATCACCCATACGACCCATAGGATTGAGTTTGAGCAGTTCGGCGGCGTTATCCGGTTGCGCAGTAGCAAATTTCTCGTAGGCCTCGGTTCTGGCCGCAGGGCAGATAATATTGCAGCAAATTTGATACTGCGCCCACTCGCGAGCAGCGGTGCGGGTCAGTGCGCGCAGGGCTTCTTTGGCCGAATTGTAGTCCACGGTATAGGGGTGAGCATTGACGCCGTTGAGCGAGGCAATATTAATAACTCTGCCCCAGCGTTGCTCACGCATATAAGGGAAAGCTGCCTGCATCGTCCATAAACAGGCCATATAGCCTATTCTAAAGGCGTGATCAAAATCCTCATCGGTCTTGCTTTCTACCGGTGAAAATGGCGCCGCAGGGCGGCGTGCCCAAGCATTATTCACCAGAATATCCACAGTGCCAAAGGTGCTCACTGTCTTCTCAACCATGGCATGAACCTGGGCTTTGTCACACATATCAACCTGCAAAGCTAATGCCGCTACACCGAAGTCCTGCTCGATTGCCTTGGCAACGGCGTGGCCAGTGTCTGGATTCAACTCCGCAATAATGACGCTTGCACCGTCCGCGGCTAAACGCCGAGCAATGCCTTTGCCAATCCCAGCGCCTGCGCCGGTGACGATAGCGATTTTATTTGCCAGTTTTGTCATAAAGATTCCTTATTGTTATGGGTGACCCACTAGTTGAGTGCTGAGTTTTTATTCAATAGAGCGCGTATAGTTTGAGCTGGTTTTCCAGTGGTATGGCTAGGCGCTCACTGATGTGAATAGCACAAAACATAGCATGGCCTGTAGAAGCAGTAATGCTTGTATTTGCGCTACCTGCTTAAATGAGCCGCTAGAGCAGTAAAATTAAAACTTTTAACGCTGGTGGGAAATGCTTAGTATCGTGCCATAACTTCTGGCGCCATCTGCAGCCAATTCAATGGATACTATGAGCAATATTATTGTTAAAGACAGCATGGCAGCAGAGATCAGTTGCACTCATTGCCGTGCCTGCTGCTGTCGTTTAGAAGTGATGATTATCAGTGATACCGGTGTGCCTGAAGAGCATATCGCTGTGGATCAGTGGGGTGGCGAGACTATGCGGCGGTTAGATGATGGCTGGTGCTCAGCCATCGACCGTGCAACCTTTATGTGTACGATCTATGAAAACCGTCCGTGGATTTGTCGTGAGTTCGAGATGGGTTCCTATGAGTGCCAAGATGAAAGAGCGGCCATGAACATAGTTTCAAGTTGATGGTGTGCAGCATTTAAAAATAACTGCTTTAGCCAGAACCTCGTGTGCTTTAGCCCTAAGCTGTTCGATGTCCGTGACCAGTGAGTATGCTTAGTCCTTATTTAAGTCTATAGTTGACTAAAATACTGCACTACTGGAGGCGATATGATTAAAAAAGACGATACAGGTAGAAAGTATTCCGCTATTTTGGTCGATGGCATTCAAAAGGCGCCTGCCCGCTCTATGTTGCGCGCAGTTGGTTTTGATGACGCAGATTTCAAGCGGCCACAAGTGGGTATTGTCTCCACAGGTAGCCAAGTCACTCCCTGTAATATGCACATTGACGGTTTAGCCGATGAAGTGGCTAAAGGCGTGTATGCAGCTGATGCCAAGCCGATTATTTTCAATACCATTACCATTTCTGATGGCATTGCCAATGGTTATCAAGGCATGAAATACTCCTTGGTCTCCCGTGAAGTGATTGCTGACTCCATTGAAACCGTCACCGGTTGCCAAGGTCATGATGCGGTAATTGCCATTGGTGGCTGCGATAAAAATATGCCCGGCTGCTTAATCGCCATGGCGCGCTTAAATCGCCCCGCACTGTTTGTTTACGGTGGCACCATTCAGCCAGGTAAAAATCATACGGATATTGTCTCTGTGTTTGAGGCGGTGGGGGCCAATGCCCGTGGCGATATCAGTGAAGCAGAAGTGATTGCCATTGAAAAGACCGCCATTCCAGGACCCGGTTCCTGTGGCGGAATGTACACCGCCAATACCATGGCAACGGCGATTGAAGCCTTAGGTATGAGTTTGCCGGGGAGTTCTGCACAAGAAGCCATTTCCCCAGAAAAACGGGCTGATTGCCTGCACGCAGGCCAAGCCATTCGTTGGCTGCTGGATAATGATATTAAACCCAGCGATATTATGACCCGCAAAGCCTTTGAAAATGCCATTACCGTAGTGATTGCTTTTGGTGGCTCAACCAATGCCGTGCTGCACTTATTGGCTATGGCTGATGCGATTGGTGTGGAACTGAATATTGATGACTTCACCGAAATCGGTAAGCGGGTTCCTGTGCTGGCTGACTTGCGCCCCTCGGGTAAATACCTGATGTCTGATCTGATTAAGATTGGTGGTATTGCACCCTTGATGAAGCGCTTATTAGATAAGGGTTTGCTGCACGGTGATTGCTTAACCGTAAATGGCAAAACCCTTGCAGAAAACTTAGCGGATGTCGCAGATTACCCCGTTGGCCAAGATATTATTATGCCATTCGATAAACCTCTGAAGGCTGACAGCCATTTGCGTATTTTACGCGGCAGCATTGCCCCAGAAGGTGCCGTGGCGAAAATCAGTGGGCAGGAAGGGACTAAGTTCACTGGCCAAGCGCGGGTGTTTAACTCGGAAGAAGAGTCCATGGCGGCCATCTTGGACGGCACAGTGCTGGCCGGTGATGTAGTGGTGATTCGTTATGAAGGCCCCAAAGGCGGCCCTGGTATGCGGGAAATGCTGTCACCCACTTCAGCCATTATGGGTCGTGGTCTGGGCAATGAAGTGGCGCTCATTACTGATGGCCGTTTTTCCGGTGGCAGCCATGGTTTTGTAGTGGGTCATATCACCCCAGAGGCCATGGTGGGTGGACCGTTGGCCATTATTGAAAACGGCGACACCATCACCATTGATGCGGAGAGCAATGAGATTAACTTAGAGGTTGCGGACGAGGAAATTAAACAGCGTTTGAGCAAATGGACAGCACCCAAGCCCAATGTAACCCGTGGTGTGTTAGCCAAGTACGCTAAAACTGTTGGTTCAGCATCTGAAGGGGCAATCACCGATAAGTTTTAACCAACTTAGGCTTTAGCTAGCTCGACGAGTTATGTTGCTCTCAGCGCTCGCTGAGCATAGGGCCTTAAACAACAAGCGCAGCATCCGTAAGGGCTGCGCTTGTTGTGTTTAAAGACGGCTACTAAAGGTCTGAATCGTGTTGTTTTTATGACCTGCAGTAGTCACAGTGCTATGTTGCATTAATACTACTGGGCGTTTGCCCGATGCAGACCAATTGTAATGGGTTGGACTACTGCGGAGAGCCGAATAATTATGAGTTTTTTAACCGAAGAAACAGTCAGTTGCCCCTACTGTGGCGAGCCGATTGCAGTACTTCTCGACCCCCAAGAAGCTGGGCAGCAATATATTGAAGATTGTCAGGTCTGTTGTCAGCCCATCACATTTTATGTGAGGGAAGACTCAATGGGCCATTTATCGGTGACGGTGCGTGATGAAAATGAAACCTATTAGTCGTTGCTGGCGTCGATGTAATTTGGAAACTATATGAAGAAAACAGCTCAGTTAGATGGCTCCGTGGATGATGAGAGCATCGTTTTAGCAGTGCGTAAATGGGTTGAAACCTTGGTGGTGGGAATGAATCTCTGTCCTTTTGCTAAACGTGAACTGGTCAAAAGCCGTGTGCGTTTTGTGAGCACAGCTGCAACCACGCCAGAACAGTTGCTGTTGGTGCTACAAGCTGAGTTGGAGCTGCTTAATACAGACCCAGCAGTGGCAACGACGCTATTGATTCATCCTCAGGTGCTGCAGGATTTTTACGATTTTAATGATTTTTTGGATTTGGCTGATAGCTTGCTGTTGGATATGCAGCTGGAAGGTGTCTATCAAATTGCCAGCTTCCACCCAGACTATCAGTTTGGCGGCACTCAGCCAGATGACGCTGAGAACTACACCAATCGTTCACCTTATCCAGTCTTGCATCTATTGCGCGAAGACAGTCTTGAGCAAGTGATTGCTGACTACCCAAATGTTGATGATATTCCAGAGCGCAATATTGAGTTAATGAATAATCTGGGGGCGGGTAAATTGCAGGCAATGTTGAAGTCATGCCTAAATGATTAGGGGGCTTACTGTTGAGTTGCGCCTCATCAGGCTGGTGACAGGCTGAGTGAGGAAATTAAAAGGTAACACAGTCATTGACTTACAAAACGACCGGCTCGGCTAAGTTTTTTCATGCAACTACGGATAAATACTCTCGCCTTACAGTCTATTACAGTGTTGGAATGCAGCTTGGTTTTAGTAGGTTGCCTACCAATAAAAACCAACTAGAAAGAGGCAAGGAGATATTATGATCCTTAAACTAGCTGTAGCAGCAGTATTAACTGCCCTAGCTGTGCCCGCATTTGCTGATGATTGTGCAGTGACAATCGAAGGCACTGACCAAATGACTTACAACCTCTCTGAAATTGACGTTAAGAAAAGCTGTGAGCAATTCACCGTTAACCTAAAACACGTGGGTAACTTACCCATTGCCACCATGGGTCATAACTGGGTGTTATCTAAAGCCGAAGATTACCTAGAGGTCGCTGAAGAGGGCCTGGCCTTAGGTTTAGATAAAAACTACGTTGATGATGCTGATCAGCGTGTTCTCGCACACACTAAAGTTGTCGGTGGCGGCGAAGAAACCAGCGTGACTTTTGATGTGAGCAAGCTTAAAGAGGGTCAAAATTACTCTTACTTCTGCTCATTCCCAGGTCACCATGCTTTAATGAATGGCACCCTTAAATTGGTGGATTAAATTTTATAGATAAGGTTGGCAGCAATTAAGTGGCCAGCAAATTAAGAGATACAAAAACTCGAGCTAGGCTCGAGTTTTTGTTTTTTAAGCTTAAGTTTTAAAACAGACGCGCGCATATTTTAAGTGCAAAGCTATTATTGGTTACTCTGGTTGTTAAAACAATTCCGCATAAACTCTAGGTTTGGCGCATAATAGCGGCTTTTTAAACCGCTCAATACGCTGCACAGCGCGCTGATCTGCAGCGAAACTAGGGGGAAGTGTGAAGAGCAGTGCCTTTGGAAGCACCTTTATTGTCGCTGGAACTGCCTTAGGAGCAGGAATGCTGGCAATGCCTTTAGCTACAACTGGAATTGGCTTTACCACCGCTCTGCTGCTGTTGTTGGGCCTGTGGTTTATTATGAGTTATACCGCGTTGCTCTTGGTCGAGGTCTATCAACACAACGATGCCAGCATGGGCCTCAGTTCTCTGGCCTGTAAGTACTTAGGCAATTCTGGACGCTTGGTGATTAGCCTCGCCTTGCCTTTTTTACTCTACTCGTTGATCGCCGCCTACTTAGCTGGGGGCGGCGAGATTATTAGCGAATCCATTAGCAGTCTGCTGGGCTTGCAGCTACCCAGTTATGTTGGAGTATTGCTGTTTGCCGTTATTGGCGGCGGGGTGGTGTGTTTTGGCACGCATTCGGTGGATCTTATTAACCGCTGCTTATTTGCTACTAAAATCTTCTTTTTGGCCACCATGCTGATCCTGTTGCTGCCCCATGTGCAGGAAGTGAACTTATTGAGTATGCCAGTTAAGCAGGCCTTATTACTGTCGGCAATTCCCATAGTCTTTACCTCTTTTGGCTTTCACGGCAGCGTGCCCAGTATTGTTAATTATCTGGGCGGTGACACCGCTAAGTTGCGCAAAGTTTTTATTATTGGCAGTGCTATTCCGCTGTTGGTGTATATTTTGTGGCAGGTGGCAACGATCGGCACCATTCATTCGGACACTTTTATTGGTATTTTGGCGGCTGAAAGTGGCTTAAATGGTTTGTTAGAAGCAGTCAAAGCGGTGGTAGGTACAGCACGGGTTGAAATGGCGGTGCGTTTGTTTGCAGCTTTAGCTTTGGCCACCTCATTTTTAGGTGTCGCCTTGGGCCTGTTTGATTTTTTAGCGGATTTTTTCAAGCTTAAAGATACGCTCAATGGTCGCCTACAAACAGGCGCTGTGACTTTTTTGCCGCCGCTGCTGTTTGCGTTGTTTTATCCCAAAGGTTTTGTTATCGCCTTGGGTTTTGCCGCCATTGCCTTATCAGTATTGTCTTTATTATTGCCAGCTTTATTGGTACGCCAAACCCGCAAGCAGCATGTTGGCGGTTATCGCGTAGCTGGTGGGCAACTGGGTTTGTTGCTGGTGTTTAGCTTGGGTATTGCCATTATTGTGATTCAGTTGAGTATTGTCAGTGGCTACTTGCCGAATGTGGGTTAGCTTGGCGCATCATGACCCAACTCGGTGTGGCTAAAATCACCGGCGTTGCCACTGTGGTAAAACCGAAGCGCTCATAGAGCTCTACATTGCTTTGTTTGTCGGTTTCTAGGTAGAGATCGCCAGCAGTGCATTGGCTAAAGGCGAATTCAATCATGTGCGTACCAACCCCTTGGTATTGCCACTGCGGAGCAATTGCCAGCGGGCCTAAGTGCCAGTGGGGCGTGCTAGGGTCGATCTTGGCCCAAGTACCCAGCCAGATGGCTAAACGCAAGATACCCAGTGGGCTATTTGCACTGAGCATTCTGGGCAGCATGCGCAGAATATCAACCAGTGACGGTTGGCATGTTTTAGGTGGCAACATGCCCAGCACGCCAATCAACTGGTTATCAATGAAGGTACCGTACAAGCTGCCTTTACGGTAAACAAAGTCCAGTAGCGCCGGAAATAAACGCTTGAGGCGACGTTCACGCAATTTAGGCTCAGCGCCGAATACTTTGATATGGATTGGGTTGTCGTTCATGGCGGCCGCGCAAATGTCTGCAGCAGCCCTCAAATGGCGTCTTGCTAACGGCTGGATGCTGTAGTTTTTCCGCTTCATTGCATTAATCCTTGCTTAGAAATGAAATGCTGCGCTTGTCACCTTAGCTGAGTCTAATGCTAAAGTGTTGGCCGGCAATAGACGCTTAGCCGTGGTTTTGTTGTGTTTAGGCTGGTTGTCGAGTGCCTTGGTAATATTAGCCGTGCAAGTGATCACTTCGGCAAGCTTGCTTAATAGATGCTGAGCAATACTGCCCGCTGGCATAGAAACAGATCGATGTTGAGCAGAGATCTCAGCTGGTTTTTATGTTTTTAATCGAGCTGCTTTACTTTAATGATATGCAACGGTCGTTCAGAGCGTGGTACGTCTTCCACAGAGATTGCTGTGGGGGAGACGGTGATACCTTGTTGGCGCATTTGCTCACGACTTCCGGTCAGTAGCGGGTGCCAAGCTGGAAGTTCTTCGCCGCGATAGACGCAACGATAGGCACAGGACTCAGGCAGCCAGTTAAATTCCGGGACATTTTCTGGGGTGAGTTGATTGCAGTAGGGCACTTTGCTGAGGCGATTAGCATAATCACTGCAGCGACTTTGCTCAATATCTAAAAGTTCGCAGGCAATATTAAACACAGTCACTCGACTCGGTGCGACTTCACGGACCAAGCAGCATTGACCACAACCATCACATAGCGCTTCCCATTCTTCGCTGGTCAACTCATTTAACTGATAATGTTTCCAAAACTCTTCGCGCACAGTTCACACCCAGCATCGAATAAACAATTGACTCATTAGACGGTAAACGACGCAATTAAGCTATTTTAATGTGTTTTATCAGTTTTTAGAGTGACTGGCACAGCTCACTGACAACAGCTTAAATAGCTTAAATGGCTTTGGTTTTAATAATATGCTGCTTTCTTCGACGCCTTGGAACATCAGTGACTGGGACTGCGGTTGCGCAGACAGTAATGCCTTTACGTCGCATTTTATGCCGTGTACCAGTTAGTAAAGGGTGCCATTTTGGTAGTGACTCGCCACGGTGAATACGGCGATAGGTACAAGACTCAGGCAGCCAGGTGTATTTGGGGATGTTCTCTGGGGTCAGCTGATGGCAGTAAGGTACTTTGTTAAAGCGGTTGGCATAATCGCTGCAGCGGCTTTGTTCAATATCCAATAGTTCACAGGCAATATTAAACACTGTGACCTGATTGTTATCGACTTCACGCACTAAGCAACATTGCCCGCAACCATCACACAGCGCTTCCCATTCTTTGGCGTTCATCTCGCCAAGGGAATAGTGCTCCCAAAACTTCTCCCGCATACCGTCTCCTCTTATCCTGTAAAGACTACTATTAGACGACAATCGAAGCATTTAGTCTATTTTATGGGTTTTAATGCTTTGTTCAGGCTAGTTGCGCGCTTAAAACTCAAAGCTGAGCTATCTTTATATTGGTAAGCAATAACAGAGTTGAGATGAGATGAGCAGGGAGTTGAGACATGGTTCTAGGGGTGCACTATGGGCAGCGAGTAAAGGTTTTTGATCTAGTAATGCTGTGCTAAAACTGTTATCGATATAGCTATTCAAAAAATAAAAAGGAGTGGTCGCGATGAAAAGAATACCTTTAGTTTTGTTAATGTTGGTAGGTTTATCGTCGTATGCAATGGCTGATTGGGAGTTGCTCAATGATGAGTCTTCTCTGCACTATGTTTCAATTAAAGATACCGACGCCGGGGAATTAAATAGCTTTAACAAGCTCAGTGGCTCAGTGAGTGACAGCGGAACAGTATCTTTGAGTATTCACTTAGCCAGTGTGGAGACAGGTATACCGATTCGTAATGAGCGGATGCAGGAGATGTTTTTTAATGTCACTCAGTATGCTGAAGCAACTGTCAGTGGTGATGTTGACTTGACCCGAGTAGCTGAGCTTAAGGTTGGTGAAACCTACACTGATGCCATTACGCTCAATTTATCGCTGCATGGTGTTTCCAAAGAAGTCAGTAATACTGTGCAAGTTACTAAACTGACGGATGGACGTTTGTTGGTGACATCAATAGAGCCGGTGATCGTTAACGCCGGTGATTATAAGTTTGCCCAAGGCATTGAAAAACTACGTGAAGTCGCAAAACTGCCAAGCATTAGTATGGTGGTGCCTGTTACTTATAGCTTAGTGTTTAAACAGTAGGCTGTGCAGTCGCTGAGATTGTGAAGAGCGGCCTGTGCAGTATAAGGGTGAGCTAGATGTGGCTCACCCTTATTTGTTTAGGGCCGCCTGCTTGTCTTTAGAGAGCTGTAAATGCATGGCCGCGGCACATTGGTCTAATCTTTGCAAACTGAAACCCTGTTTCTGTTGTTTATTCTATCCAGCGATACAGAGTGCGTCGGGTGATGCCTAAGATATCTGCTGCACGACGTTTATTGCCTTCAGTGGCGGCCAGCACTTGGTGAATATACTGGCGCTGCACTGTTTCTAAAGAAGGCAGTGCATCAGCGTCGATTGGCTGGCTTGGCGCCATTGGTACAGAAGCAGTGCTCACGGGTAGTTCAGGGCGGTCAGAATGTTCGCGAATACGCTGGGGTAGGTGTTGCGCATCGATCAGCGTTGTTTCGCAAAAAGTCGCCGCACGTTCTACCGCGTTTTCCAGTTCGCGAACATTACCCGGGAAGCTGTACTGTTGCAGCATGGTTAAAGCGGTGTCATTAAAACCTTTGATGCTGTGTTTTTGTCGGGCATTAAAACGGGTTAAAAAGAACTCTGCCAGCCGCTGAATATCCTCACCGCGGGCGCGCAACGGTGGTACGTGCAAGGCAAAGGTTTCCAGTCGATAAAAGAGATCTTCACGAAAACTGCCATCGGCAACAGCTTCGGTGAGGTTGCGATTGGTGGCGGCAATAATCCGCACATCCAGCTGGATTTCATGATCACTGCCCACCGGACGCACTTTGCCATCCTGCAGCACGCGCAACAGTTTGGCTTGCAAGGCGAGAGGCATCTCACCCAGTTCATCCAACAGTAAACTGCCGCCATTGGCCTGTTGAAATAAGCCAGCACGTTGCTTGCGTGCACCAGTAAAGGCACCGGCTGCATGGCCGAAAAACTCGCTTTCCATCAGCTCGCTAGGAATACCGCCGCAATTGACCACCATATAAGGACCATCGCACCGACTGCTTTGGTCGTGCAAGGCTCGCGCGACCAGTTCCTTACCGGTACCACTTTCTCCTTGCACTAATACTGGGCCTTCAGCAGCAGCAATTTGTCGGATCTGGTGAAATAGATGCTGCATGGCTGGGCTTTGGCCAATAATGCCGTTGAATTGCTCTACAGCGAGCAAGCTTCTGTAGTGCTGCACTTCGTTACGCAGCTTTCTATTGTCGAGTAAGCGACTGACCGTGAGTAAAAAGTGGTCCATCTCCAGCGGTTTGGTTAAAAAATCATCAGCACCGGCTTGCAAGGCTTTGACCGCTTGTTGCACCGAACCAAAAGCCGTAATAATCAGCACGGCAGGGGGCAAGTCTGAGCTGGCCAAGTGGGTTAACAAGCTTAAACCGTCTGCGCCTGGCAGGCGTAAATCACTGATCAGTAAATCCGGAGTCCATGACGCCAATAACGCTTTACCCTGCTCAGCGTCGCCGCACGCGGCGACTTGGTAGCCTTCGGCCTCAAGTTCTTCTTGTAATAATTCGCGCAAGCCTGAGTCATCTTCGACCAGTAATATCCTTTCCATTTGACTCATGGCTGTTTGTCCTCTGCACTGCGTATTAGGGGGAAGGTTAAATGCACCTGACAACCCCCTTGAGCGTGATTATTAAAACTGAGCTGGCCGTTATGTTCTTCAGTCACGGAGCGAACAATGGCTAAGCCGAGTCCGGTACCTTCGCCAGGTGATTTGGTGGTAAAAAATGGCTCAAGTAATGTTTCCACCGATTGCTCTGGCGGCAAGCCAGGACCGTCATCGCTGATTATGATAGTTAACAGCTGATCAGCGCTGCTGACCGATATCTCTATTGCACTGCGAGCCGCTTGTAGGGCGTTACGGATTAAGTTGAGTAACGCCTGCTCGAGCCGATCAGCGTCGCCATGCATAATGCCTAGTTGTGCTGGGATATCAGTACTGAGCTTGATCTGACCGGCTTCCAACTCAGGTTCAATGGCGGCAACTACATCAGCGATCAATTGGCGCGGAGACAACACTCTCGGTTGAGCTGCAGTGGGGCGACAATAGTCGAGTAATTGCCGCACAGTGCGGGTGAGACGCTGAACCTGGCTGCGAATACCGCTGACATTGCGTAAGGCCTGTTGGTCCAACTGCCCTAAGCGCTCAAGCCTTCGAGCGCGACCATCAATGACGCTGAGCGGAGCGCCAAGCTCATGGGCAATGCCTTGCGCCATACTGCCGATGGCGACCATTTTTTCATTGTCTTTTAATTGTGCAACCAGCTCTGTTTCTGCTGCACGATGGGCATCGAGTTCAGTATTGGCTTGCTCAATACTGTCCAGCATTTGATTTAAACCTTGGGCAATGCTGGCCACTTCGCTTGGCCCTTGCAAAGCCGCACGGTAGGCTAAATCACCTTCCGCTACGCGCTGCATATGGGCCAATATTTTATCCACATAGCGGCCAATACCACCGTAATGGCCGAGCAAAACCGCTGCTAAAATAGCCAAGCTAAAGATGCCCCAGACAAACCAAGCGATCATGGTTAATTGCTGCAGTGCGCGGCCAAAGTCACTGGCTTTGCGAGTGATTTGAATCAGCCCGCGAACCTGCCCTGTGGCATCAAATAAGGGTAAAAAATGCGAAAATAAACTGCGTCCTTTAACCCGACTAAAGGCTTCTTGGCCTTCACCGGTACTGCGAATACTTGCTGGAATTGTGCTGTCACTTAAATCAGATTCAGTCACGCCAGCGGAAGCAATACGGTTGCCATCCACATCAAATACCGAAGCACCATAGACTTCACCCAGCACAAAGACAGAGTCGAGGGCTAGATTCACCGCCTGCAGATCCTGATTGTTCAGTGCGCTGCCTACGGGCAAGCTGATAGCGCGGCCGATGAGCTCCAAGTCATTTTTTAGGCGCTGATTTTGAAACTGATTGGCTTGGTCTAAACCAAAGCGAATCCCTAAGGCAGTCAGCAGGACTAAAGGCAGCACAACAAATAGCAATAAGGTGCGCTGTAGGCTGCTGAGTCCAGTCAAGGACCAGAAAGAAGCTTGTGTGTTGTTTTTGAACGTATACTTTTTGCTCATGTGTAATATTTATACATGCTGGCGGCTCAAGGTAAAAGCTCAAGTGTGTTCAAATTATTTTAAAATTTAATTATTCTCTTTTAAAACAACAGCTTACGAATAAAAATAAAACTTGGCACGGAATGTGCTCTGTATTAAGTACAGTAAATAAAGGAGAGCACGAATGAGTCATCTTAAAAAACTAGTCGCAGCAGTATCATTTGTCACTTTGGGTTTAGGCGCATCTGTTGCTATGGCACAAAATACTGCACCGGCTCAACCAACTGCAGCACCTGTTCAGCAACAAGATCAGGCGCCGGTTAGCGATACTGAGCTTAGACAGTTTGTGAGCGCAAGTGTCGAGATTTCGAAGGTCCGTGAGGATTACACGCAAAGGCTCAATAACGCTAAAGACCAACCCATAGCACAGCAGTTGCAGCAAGAAGCGCAAGACAAAATGATCAGTGCGGTTGAGACGGCAGGTTTAGATGCTGACTCTTATAACCAACTGGCAGAGCGTATCCAAGCAAGCCCAGAGCTGCAGGAGCGCTTACAAACGCTGCAGTAAAATCTATTAAGCTGGCATAAAAAACTCCAGCATATTTAAGTCTTAGCCTGATCATCTAAGCAAATGATATTCCGGAATGGGCTCAGTGCTTTCATTCCGGAACGTCCCTTCGATCTGTTCAGTCCTATGGCAGCGTCACTTGGCTTCAATCTAAGGGGGCGCGGCATTCTCTTAAAAACTCTTAAATCTGTGCTGCAATCGAGTTGTTGCGTACGGGTCGTAAGCAAGACCTTACTTAGCCTCTAGTCGCTATTGCGAAGTCAGCCGTCTTAGTTTACTACTGAGGTATCTGGATTGGTCGGAGTGCAATGGTTATGAGCAGCGTAGTGCAAGCCCCTTATTATCCAATTATTTATGTGCGCGGCTTTGCAGCGACCATGTCAGAGATTGATGAGGCCACCGCTGATCCTTATATGGGCTTTAACCGCGGCTCCAGCGTGCTGCGCCAAGACCATCAGCGCAAGCCCGTGTCCTTTATCTTTGAGTCACCTTTGCTGCGCTTGATTAAAGATCATCAGTATATTGATGCGTTTCAAGGTGGCGGCTATTTGGATGATCGAGGCAAGGTTCCAGCTAAGTCGGTGTGGGTGTTTCGTTATTACGAGCAAGCTTCTAATCTACTTGGCAGCGGTGAGCGGGTAAGTATGGAGCAGTTTGCCTTGGACCTGCGACGATTTATTCTGCGTGTCCGTGATGCGGTTTGTGGCGATGATCCGCAGCATCAAGCTGACTTTAAAGTGCACTTGGTGGCCCACTCCATGGGTGGATTAGTCAGTCGTTGTTATCTGCAAAATATCTGCCGTTATGGCGCGCCTGCCGGCTTTGATGATACTGGCTTAGAGCTTAGTCCAGGTGCTGCTAGCCCGCATTATGTGGATAAACTGTTTACCTACGGCACGCCGCATAATGGGATTGATGTGCTGGGTATTAACGTGCCTGATCTAGGCCCGATTGATAAGTTTCATATTGCTAATTTTGCGCAAAAACGCATGCGCGACTATTTAAAAATCAGTAAGAAATCTGTTGCGGTGAATTCATTGGATGGTGCGCTGGATCCACAGAAGTGCTTCTGTTTTATCGGTTCAGATTACAAAAGTTATGATGCTTTTTTTAAACTGTCTAAACAGGTCACAGGCCCTGCCAGCGATGGTTTAGTGATGATGGCCAACGCTTATATTGAAGATGCCCCGCGCGCGGTATCCTACCGCAGTCACTCGGGGCATTTTGGTTTAGTCAATTCTGAAGCAGGCTATCAAAATCTGCGGCGATTTTTATTTGGCTCATTGCGGGTCACCGCGATGCTACAGGTTAAGCGAGTGGATTTACCGCCTGGGGTACAGGAAAAATACGACAACAATGCCGAGGTTCGTGGTTCCTACTATTTTGATACCGTAACCCGGGTCCGTGCTGGACCGAACTATGTGTTAAATGAGCGACGTTATGAGCACAATTCAGCGTTGTTGCGCACCTATGATGAGTTGATTAAGGGTCAGAAGTCAGTGTATTTATTCACCGGCTATCTGACTGAAATGGCCCGGGATGCTTCTGACTATGCGTTGATGTTTAACATTGATCTGGGAGTGCGCATTCCGCTGTTTGAAATCAACCGTAAATTTTGGTTTAACGAGCACTTTGAAGGCTTTATGTATCAAGAGCAAATCACCCTAGCGATACGCGACAAGACCATTCGCTACGGCCTTTCTCTTAAAGATGGATTTGGCAATGCGCCTCACTCAGCTGAGATCATTGAGGAAAATGGGCAGCGACGCATTGGTATAGAATTGGGCACGTCAGTTAATGCGCGCCCAGGGTTTCAAGGGCAGTTGGAGTTGATCGTCGATGACTGGTACTAACAAGGCTCCAGCAGTTGAGTCGTCTAGAAAATGAGTGACAGTTTCGGTGCAGCGCTTAATTACTGCGTTGCTTTTTCCGCAACTGCCATGTCTTTAGCTGGTTCAGCTAGCCTTTAACCACCGCCAAGGGCTGCAACTCAATCTGTATTTCAACCAAGTCTTTTTGGTTGTTCATTACTTCATCGATATCTTTATAGGAGCCAGGGGCTTCATCTAAATCTTTGCGGCCACGAATGGCGTGCAAAACGCCAAGCTCTTTAAGGGTTTTAACTTCTTCTTTTACATCAAGTTGTTTGCGTGCTTGCGCACGGCTCATAATGCGTCCTGCACCATGGGCGCAGGATTCAAAGGATTGCGCTTCACCTTTACCTTTGACTAGATAAGAAGATGTGCCTTGCGAGCCGGGAATCATGCCCCACTCACCTTTGCGGGCGCGGGTTGCGCCTTTGCGATGGACCATAACCGTTTCGCCGAAATGCTCTTCTTCAGCGGCGAAGTTATGCGGTTTGTTAATAAAATCGGCAAACTCGACTGCTGGCACGACTTGTCTAAATGCTGCTTTAACTCGCTCCATCATCAGGGTGCGATTGGCGAGAGCAAACTCAAGACAGTAATCCATTTCGTTTTTGTACAGTTCATAGTATTCGGAGGATTCCGGTAAATAAGCTAAATCTTTCGAAATATCTTCGCCGGCAGCCTTATTAAGCTTCTTGGCGATGTCATGATAATGGTTAGCGACGGTGAAACCGACATTGCGTGAGCCAGAGTGAACCATAATCCAAATATAACCATCTGAGCCTTTTTGAATCTCGATAAAATGGTTGCCACCACCCAGTGTACCAATCTGATACAGCGCGCTGTCGTACTCTTGCCGAACGATGGGGAGGTTGCCGCGGACTTCCGGCATCCAAGCTGGGTCTTGTGGGGTTTTATGGCGGTTGAAACCCACTGGAATAGTCTCGCGAATAATTTTTAAGATATCTTTTAGATCGTCTGTGTCGATATCAGTCAGATTAGTCCGTAAAGAACACATACCGCAGCCAATATCCACACCGACCGCGTTGGGTACGATGACACCTTTGGTGGCAAGAATCGCGCCGATCGGCATGCCGTAACCTTGGTGGGTGTCGGGCATAATAGCAATATGTTTAAAGGCGAAGGGTAGGTTGGCAAGGTTGCGTGCTTGTTGCAACGCACCTTCGTCCATTTGCTCCTCGTCGAGCCATAACTTAATCGGTATTCTTTCTGTATTAATAATCGCCTTTCCATTAGTGCGCATGTAAATCTCCCTGTAATAATATTTGCCAGCGAAGATGCGTGTGGCTAAACGAATGGCGGCTAGCCGCGTTAAACATAAGCCAAGTGTCTATCTAAGCTGAATTGTGCCGCCATCTGCCATTAATGTTTGTCCGGTTATGTAGCGACTGTCTTCGCTGAGTAAAAAGGCGACAACTGGGGCGATATCCTGTTGTGGATCGCCAAATCGCTGCAGCGGAATATTGTTGGCAGATATGTCGTATTGATCTGGGTGCTTGGCTTTCCACTGCAGCACACCTTCAGTTAACGCCTTCGGTGAGACCACGTTGACCCGAATATTGTCTTTGGCCCACTCATTGGCAGCAACCCGGCTTAAGCCGCGAATGGCCTCTTTTGCAGCGGCATAACAGGCTTGCATTGGGTTGCCATTGAGCGCTGCTCCTGAACCAAAATTAACAATGGAACCGCCGGATTTAATCAGCTCTGGGTAGGCAGCTTTCATAAAAAATAAGGTTGCATTAAAGCCGGTGCCAAACGATTGCGCCCAATCGGCTTCGCTCAGCTCCATCAATGGTTTTTGCGTTGCTGCATGGGCATTGTTGACCAACCCGGTGAGCGTGCCAAATGTGCTGACTGCCAGTGCAACGGCTTGTTTGGCCACCGCTTCACTGGAGACATCGCCAGCTAAAAAAACAATTTTTTCTGGGTTGCTCAACGCCAGCGCGTTACCTGCCTCCTGATTCAGGTCAACGGCAACCACTGAGGCGCCGCGCTGGGCTAGCACAGTGCTGATTGCAGCGCCAATGCCTGCTGCACCACCGGTAACTATGACGACTTGGTTGTCTAGATTATTTAGTTTCATAGTTCTTCTTATCGCCCTGTATAAGGAGAGGGCGCAAGCAATCTTTCGCGACGGACTTGGCAGGTGAAACAGCGCTTGGCTGTAGGGTAGGCATCCAGTCGTTTGTAACGAATAGGTTGCTCACAGTCGGTGCACAGGCCGTAGTTTCCAGCGGCAATGCGCTCCTCAGCGGCAACAATATCGCGCACCTCACCTATATCACGAATAACCTCGGCTTCGGTGATGTCGCGGAGCAGGGAAGCTGTAGCAGCATCGCCAGAATCACCAGCCCCGCCGATAAGATCGACATAGTACTCGTTACGAGAACGAGCCAATACCTGACGAATCTCATCCAATAAAAGATTCTTACGTATGTCGATCCGTTGGGCAAAATGAGTGACTTGTTCTTTAGTTAGAGAGTTTTCAGGAGTAGTCATAATATCATCCTTCGCAAGGTGCAGAAGTGGGCGTCGCACAGCGCCAAAATACTGGATTGGCGTGCGCGGGTACGGGTGGACGGGTAGAGTTGCTGAACTGTCTATCAAACATAGCCTTTGCAAGGCATCAAGGCAAGAAGAGCAAGGCCGGTTATGCCTGAGTAAGTATGAGTTACTCAACTGTGTTTCGATTATCAAGGCATCTAAGCAACGACGAACTTGCAGTATTAAACACTGCGCTGATTAATTATTGTGCAGCCAAGCGTTAGACGTTGGACTTGGTTAAGGAAGCTGTCTATGCTCTTAAGTGTACTTGGAAGATCAAACTGCAGGTTTTGCCTGTGTGCTTATTAGGGCAATAGATGTCAGTAACCTTTTCAAGTATTGATCGAATTGATGCACTGTCTTTAGTTGCGTCGACGCTTTTCACATGAGGTGAACTATGCAGATACCTTTGGAAATTACTTTTAGAAATGCTGAGCGTTCTGAGCCAGTAGAAGCGGCTATCCGTGAGCGCGTTGATAAGTTAAATCGTTACTTTGATCATGTTATATCGTGCCGAGTGACAGTGGAGGTTCCTAATCGGACTCCACAATATGATGTGCTTAATCACCGAGTAAGTGTTGATATCAGCGTTCCGGGTGAGGAATTGGTTGTTTCCCGCGAGCCTAATGAGAACGATAATTTTAATGATATGTATGTCACTATTCGTGATGCATTTGATGCAGCGGAACAACAGTTGCGTACGTATGCTGGACGTCTGCAGGAAACCCGAGTAGTGCAGGAGGATACGCCTTATGCAGTGGTTGAGAAGATGTTTACCGACAAGGGCTATGGTTTTTTATTGACCGCAGATGGGCGTGAGATTTACTTTCATGAAAATAGCGTCTCAGCGCCAGGTTTTGATCGACTCAATTTGGGAGATAAAGTGCGTTTTGTTGAATCACGTGGCGATGAGGGCCCGCAAGCCAGTTTGGTGAAAAGTTTGAGTCGCGACACAGCTCATGCCTAGTGCTTAGCTAGACTAGAGCTGCGCTAGAAATACATATTAGTCAGTACCATTGTTTGATCTCCCAGCTCCTGGGCTTTAATGCCTAGGAGTTGGGAAGCCTGCCGAAGAACGCCTGTCTCACGCTACTCACTTCTCTTCGATAACACCACGTTCTCGAGTTAAATACACAGAGCTAACCGCCAGTCCGTATTTTAGAATACTTTATTAAGTGCTACAGTTTTTGTAGACCATTACCCAGTGAACTAAGCACCTTGCCCAACGGAGAAACAGCATGAATCGTGGAACGCAAATCAACCTTTGGTATGTTCTTATTGCTGTGTTGGGCGTAGTTTTTTTACGTGATATTTGGGTACAAACTCAAACTGTTGAGCCAGTCCCTTATAGTCAGTTTGAAAGTTATCTTGAGCAAGGTTTGATTGAGAAAGTCACCATTGGTAGCAACACCATTAAAGGCACCTTTAAATCAGCACATAACGGTAAAACTGGTTTTGTCACCACGCCGGTTGCGCCTGACTTGGCAGATCGCTTGAATAAAACTGGGGTGACCTATGCCGGAGCGGTTGAAAATACCTGGTTTACATCTTTATTGTCTTGGGTTTTGCCAGCGCTGATTTTTGTTGGAATTTGGATGGTTTTGATTCGTCGCATGGGCTCCAGTCAGGGCATGGGCGGAATGATGTCCATTGGTAAGAGTAAGGCCAAGGTGTATATCGAGACTGATACCAAGGTTACTTTTGCTGATGTTGCGGGGGTGGACGAGGCCAAGGCTGAGTTGCAAGAGGTGATTGATTTTCTGCAAAGCCCTAAAGAATACGGCAGTTTAGGTGCGCGCATGCCCAAAGGCATTCTGTTAGTGGGCCCACCGGGTACCGGTAAAACCTTGCTGGCGCGAGCGGTGGCGGGTGAAGCCAAGGTGCCATTTTTCTCAATTTCCGGCTCAGAATTTGTCGAGATGTTTGTCGGCGTGGGTGCCGCGCGGGTGCGGGATTTATTTGAGCAAGCACGTAAAGCAGCACCGGCAATTATCTTTATTGATGAATTAGATGCCTTAGGCCGTGCCCGCGGTGCAGCGACAGCGCAGGGCGGCAATGAAGAGCGCGAACAGACTTTGAATCAGTTGTTGTCTGAACTGGATGGCTTTGATCCCGGTGAGGGCGTGGTGTTATTGGCAGCAACTAATCGGCCAGAAATTCTTGATCCGGCATTACTGCGGGCCGGGCGTTTCGATCGACAAGTGCTGGTGGATCGTCCCGATCGCATTGGCAGGGTGCAGATTCTTAAAGTGCATATTAAAAAAATTGTGCTGGCGCCTGAGACAACTCTAGAAGATATTGCTGCGTTAACCACAGGCTTTTCTGGCGCCGATTTGGCTAACTTGGTCAATGAAGCTGCGTTATTAGCAACCCGACGCCGCGCTAAAGTGGTCAGCATGGAAGACTTTACCCATGCCATTGAGCGGATCGTCGCGGGCTTGGAAAAGCGTAACCGTTTGATTAACCCTCGCGAGCGCAAGATCGTCGCTTATCACGAGATGGGCCATGCCTTAGTCAGTATGGCGCTGCCCGGGGTGGATAAAGTGCATAAAGTGTCGATTATTCCCCGTGGCATTGGCGCTTTGGGCTATACCATCCAGCGACCTACCGAAGATCGTTTTCTGATGACTGAGGCGGAGTTGCGCGACAAAATTGCCGTGTTGATGGGTGGCCGTGCCGCAGAAAAGCTGAAGTTTGATCACCTGTCCACTGGCGCTGCTGATGATTTGGCTCGCGCTACCGATATCGCCCGCTCAATGGTCGCTCGCTACGGTATGGATGCCACGCTAGGTGGCGTCAGCTATGAAGCGCAGAGAAGTGGGTTTTTAGGTGGCGACAGTGCTCCAGTTTATTTTGAGCGCAACTACAGTGAGGCAACCGCTGAGGCAATGGATGCTGCGGTACGCGAATTACTGCAGGAAGTATCGACACAAGCGTTGGAGATTCTCAGCAGTAATCGCGATATTCTAGAAAAATCAGCCAGCCGTCTGCTGGAAATGGAAACACTGGATGAAACTGAGTTGTATGAGCTTGCTCAAGGCTTACGTTCTGCTGCAGCGATTACCGCTGAGTCGGATGTGCATTAGCAATGCTTTCTGCTGCGGGTCGCTCAGGTAAATAAAATTTAAAATGTATATTTTTATTTACCGTTTTTATTGGTTGTGAAGTGATAGATCATCAGCTCTAGCCAGCGCAGACTTTCCGGTTAAAGTTAACAGTCGCAGCTAGAGCTGGCAGACTGTGTATTCATTCTGTCATACGACAGCAGAGCTTGGTGTCATTGTGTGGAGGTTTCTTTGCTGGAGCGGTTGCAGCGTATCTTGGGCTTACAAACAATACCCGGAGTATTTTTCACCTCAGCAGGCCTTGCTCTACTGTTTGTTATTCTTGCTATTCCCTATGACCAGCAGGTTGCTAAAGCCTTCAGTGTTCTTACTGGCTGGGTCGCCCATCATTTGGGTTGGTTTTATATCTTTTCCATCAGTTCGCTACTGATATTTCTCCTCTGGCTTGCAGTCAGCCGTTACGGCTCGATACGGCTTGGTAGCGATAATTCCCGGCCGGATTACTCCAATCTCACTTGGTTCACCATGCTGTTTGCCGCGGGTATTGGCACTATTTTAATGTTCTGGGGGGTGGCAGAACCCATCTCTCATTTTGTTAAGCCACCTTTTACCGGGGTTGAATCTGCGAGTGAGCAAGCCGCCAGCGATGCTATGACCATCTCGCTGTATCATTTCGGTCTACATACGTGGACAATTTTTGCTCTGCCTGGGCTGGCAATTGCGTATTTTTCCTACCGCCATAACTTGCCTATGCGCATCAGTAGTTTGTTTTACCCGATTCTAGGTGAGCGCGCGTTTGGTCCCTTGGGTTGGACTGTGGATGTGATTGCAGTGTTGGGTACTTTATTTGGTGTGGCCACTTCCTTGGGTTTGGGTGCGCTGCAGCTTAACAGTGGTTTGTCGTATTTATTTGATACGCCAGTGGCGGGCTGGGTACAGGTCATCTTGATTGCGGTCATCACCAGTGTGGCTGCACTGTCGGTGGCGCTGGGATTGGATAAGGGCGTGCGGCGTTTATCGCAAATCAATATTGTTCTGGCGATTGTGTTGTTGCTGTTTGTATTTATCGTCGGACCCACGGTAATGATGGCCGAAGGGATGGTGCAGGCTCTGGGCAGCTATATTGATGCTTTGCCGTGGTTAGCCTTTTGGACTGAAACATTTAAACAGTCAAGCTGGCAGCGGCAGTGGACCTTGTTTTACTGGGCTTGGACCATTACTTGGGCGCCTTATGTGGGCATTTTTATTGCGCGTATTTCCCGCGGACGAACGATTCGCGAGTTTGTCGCCGGGGTGTTATTCGCCCCAACCGCATTTACCTTGGTGTGGTTTGGTATTTTCGGGCTCTCAGCCATCAGCGTGGAAATGGAAGGGCAGATTGCTTTAGCTGAGCATGTGCAACAAGATCCATCGGTAGCGATTTTTGCTTTTCTTGAAGCATTCCCATTAACCAAGCTAGCATCGTTGCTCAGTGTCATCATTATCATCGTATTCTTTACCACCTCCTCAGACTCTGCCTCATTGGTGATTGATATGCTGACCCGTCGTGAAGATCAGCCGTCATTGGTTCGGCAGCGGATTTTTTGGGCTGTTGCGCAAGGTGTGATTGCTGCGAGCATGTTGCTGGTCGGTGGTTTGCAAGCATTGCAGAATGTGATCACCTCCATGGGCTTGCCGTTTTGTTTCTTATTGATGTTTATGGCGGTTGCCTTGTACCGTGCCCTTAGGGCAGATGAACAGGGTTATACGGTGAAAGAGTTGGTGAAAGGGCGCGCCTATGCGGAAGTGGCGAGCATGACGCCAGGCAAACAGGAGCAAGAAAATGTTCAATAATATACTGATCGCAATTCACCCCACCAAGGATGAAGAAGGACGCCGGGCCTTGGCGGAGGGTGTTCGACTGCTGGCAGATGGCGGTAGCCTGCACCTAGTCAGTGTGTTTAATCCCAGCGGCGCGGGTTTTTTTCCACATGTTGTGGAAGAGGAGCCTGTGGCTAAAGAAAAAGAAATCCGCAAGAACTTAGAGTTGCTGGGTCGAAAATACTTGCCATTCGACTTGGCCGCCAATGTGCATGTGCTCAGTGGAGCTCCAGGCGAACAGTTGATTGCTTTAGCGGCTGAGTTAAAGGTCGATCTAGTTATATTAACCTCCCGTGGAGCAGGCAGTCGTTGGTCTTTACGGCGGGCCACAGTAGAGCATGTTACTGTTTGTGCACCTTGTACAGTTATGGTGTTGCAGGCTGGCGAGGAGGAATAAACCTTGCCTAACCATGATCGCGACTCATTGCTTGAGCAGCAATCTAGACGACTGCTTATATTTACAGCAGTTTCAAGCCATGTGTTCTATAAATTGACATCGGTTACTCAAGTCGCTTACGTTGTGCTCTTGATGACGAGTGAGCGCTGATGGTGCTTTAGTTGCAGAAGGGTCATTAGTGTATTTTAAAACGGGTGCTACAAGCTCGCTGAGCATAATACTGGTTAAGCAGTACTCGGCGAGTGTTGCGGTAAGCCTAGCTATGGATGCCTCATTGAGAGGGGAGCGGCGCTCGCAGAACGCTGCGAACACAGAATTACTTACAGGCTCATTTTGACACTCAAGTTGAAAGCACTCGATGTCGGACTTAGCGGGGCACGGAGTGCGACGGGATGAATATTTTTAAACATTATTTTGAACGCTATTTAGCAGCGCGTAAAAGCAAGCATTTATTTCGCCGCCGTAGCTTCCTAGAGTCAATGCCGCAGGGCAAGCGCAGTGAGCGTCCATCAGATACCTTGAACTACCGTTTGCTGAGTGAGGCGCGGGCTGACTTAGCGGAACTGCTGGCGCAGTTGGGCACCTCCACGCTCGGGCTGAGCGAGGCTGAAGCTGAGGAGCTGCGTGAACAGCATGGCTTTAATGAGGTTGAGCACGAAAGTGCAGTACGTTGGTGGCGGCATCTTTGGCTGAGTTACAACAACCCGTTTAACTTACTGTTAACGCTTCTAGCACTGGTATCAATATTCACTAAAGATCTGCAAGGCGCGGTGGTGATCAGCGTGATGGTGGTGCTGGCCACCTTGATGCGGTTTTTTCAAGAGCGTCGTTCCAATCGTGCTGCCGATGCCCTGAAAGAGCGGGTCAGTAATACCGCCAGTGTCAGGCGGCGGGTCAGTGAAAGCGTTGCAAGCAGTGCTCGCCAAGGTTTGCAGGATACGATAGAAATCCCCATGAAAGAGCTGGTGCCTGGGGATATTGTGCACTTGTCGGCCGGTGATATGATTCCAGCAGATTGTCGATTGTTGACCGCAACCGACCTGTTTTTAAGTCAGTCAGGTATGACTGGTGAGTCACTCCCGGTAGAGAAATTTGTTGCGGTCAAGAGTGCAACAGAATCTGCCCTGGAGATGAATAACTTAGTCTTTATGGGTACCAACGTTATTTCCGGTACCGCCAGCGCAGTGGTACTAGCAACTGGCAATAACACTTACTTTGGCACCCTCGCTCGACGAGTGACCCGCGTGGCCACTGCCAGCGATATCAATGCGTTTCAGTTGGGGGTGAATAAAGTCAGTTGGCTGTTGATCCGCTTCGCTCTAATTATGGTGCCGCTGGTGTTGTTTATTAACGGTTTTACCAAGGGTGACTGGCCTGAAGCATTGCTGTTTGCCTTATCAGTGGCGGTGGGGCTGACCCCTGAAATGCTGCCGATGATCGTCACCTCAACTATGGCTCGCGGCGCGGTCATGTTGTCCCGACGCCAGGTGATTGTTAAACGTTTAGATGCGATTCAAAGCTTTGGTGCCATGGACGTATTGTGCACGGATAAAACTGGAACGCTCACCCAAGATAAAATTGCCTTGGCGCGGCACATTGATGTCATGGGTAACCAGAGTGATGAAGTGCTGGGTTTTGCTTACCTCAACAGTTACTTTCAGACTGGTTTGAAAAACCTGCTGGATCGAGCAGTGCTGGATCATGTTGAGCTAAAAACTGAGCTGAATGTGGTGCGCAACTACCGCAAAGTGGATGAAATCCCATTCGATTTTGCGCGCCGTCGCATGTCAGTGGTGGTCTCCGAGCGTGAGGAGCATCATGAACTGATCAGCAAGGGCGCGGCAGAAGAGATGTTTAATGTGTGCACTCACGTGCACTACGACGACCAGGTATACCCGCTGGATGCCAGCCGCGAGGCGCACTTGAAAGAGGTGCTGCGTGAGCTCAATGAGAGTGGTTTGCGGGTCATTGCAGTCGCTATGAAGGAGATTCCACCGGATCAGACGGTGTACTCGAAAGCAGATGAGTCAGGCCTAACTTTAATTGGTTATATTGCCTTTCTGGATCCGCCTAAGGAATCCACCGCACCGGCATTACAAGCCCTGGCAGCCCATGGTGTCGACGTTAAAATCATCACTGGTGACAATGAGCTGGTCGCTGCAGAGGTTTCACGGCAGGTGGGCTTAGAAGTCAAAGGTTTGCTGCTGGGGGCGCAGATTGATGCTATGGACGAGCAGGCTTTAGCGCAAGTAGTCGAGGGCACGACTATTTTCGCGCGGATGTCACCGCTGAATAAAGAGCGTGTAGTGTACTGTCTGCGTGATCTGGGTCATGTGGTTGGCTTTATGGGTGATGGGGTCAATGATGCGCCAGCACTGCGGGCTGCGGATATTGGTATTTCCGTGGATGGCGCAGTGGATATTGCTAAGGAAGCAGCAGATATCATCTTGTTGGAACGCAGTCTGATGGTGCTGAAGGACGGGGTGATTGAAGGGCGTAAAACCTTTAGCAATATGCTCAAGTACATTCGCATGACGGTCAGCTCCAACTTCGGTAATGTCTTCTCTATCGTGATTGCCAGTATCTTTTTGCCGTTTCTACCCATGCTGCCGTTGCAGTTGCTGGTGCAGAATTTACTCTATGATATATCGCAGATTGCCATCCCTTTCGATAATGTTGATGAAGAGGAGGTCAGTCAACCGCTGAAGTGGAATGCCGATGGCATTGGTCGATTTATGCTGTTCTTTGGCCCACTCAGTTCGATTTTTGACATCCTGACTTTTGCCCTGATGTGGTACGTGTTTATGGCCAATACAGTGGCAGAGCAGGCGTTGTTCCAGTCGGGCTGGTTTGTCGTAGGTTTACTGACTCAGACTATGATCGTGCACATTATCCGCACCCAGAAAGTGGCCTTTATTGAAAGCCGTGCTGCAGTCTCACTGCTGGCGACGACCTTAGTAATAATGGCTATTGGAATTTTCCTACCAATGGGGCCACTTGCCAGCTACTTTAAGATGCAGGCCTTACCTGGGAGCTTCTTTATCTGGTTAGTGTTGATTTTGCTTAGCTACGCAGCACTGACCTCGCTGATGAAACGTTATTATATTCGTCGTTTTGGTTGGCACTGATAATCAATACAGCGCTGGCTGTTGCTTAGTCAGCGCGTGGATGGAGGGTATTCAATCTATGGCATGCTGTTGTTATATGTATGGAGAGTGGATTAAACACTCTAACTGCTCTCAACTGCAGCTGCTTTTTATCGATAAAAAGAGGGGGTTGGCGGTATTAATATTGCCGTTAGCTCACAGCGGGTTTAAAGCGGATTATTGTGCTAGCGTGATGGTGGTTGTATCGAAGGATAAACGATCAAACTGATATATCGTTAAAACTACTAGCACAGTCAGTTTGTTTCTACTTTATTAAGGTTATTATGACCTTCGCTGACCTAGCGCAGCTATGCAGCATGCCAAGTTCTGGTACAGTCAAGGTTCATTAATTTGCAGGAGATGTTTTATGTATTATGTTGATATGCCCAGTGCCGAAGAAATCGGTGAACTCAACCTCGTGCGTTCTGATGCTTGCATCTCAATCTACCTGCCAACCACGCCGGTGAGTCGTGAAACTGAGCAGAGCCGAATTAATCTCGGCAATTTAGTTAAAAAAGCAGTCGCTCAGCTTGAGGCCGCTAATTTTGATAAAAGAAGTATCGCGTCCTTGCATGAGCAGTTCAATGATTTATTAGCTGATGATGAGTTTTGGAATCATCAGGCCAATAGTTTAGCAATTTTAGCCACACCAGAATCGTTGCGCACCTACCGTATGGCGAACAAACTCAACGATATTGTTGAGGTGTCCGATCGCTTTCACCTTAAGCCTCTGCTACGCGCAACAACCTTCCCACATGCCGCCCATGTGTTAGCTTTATCAGAAAAAAATGTGCGTTTAATTGAGGTCTCTGCAGACCTCCCTGCACGTGAAATTGTTGTGCAGAATATGCCAACTGACGCCGCTACCGCAGGTGGCAAGGCAGTCAATAAAGACTACTCGGGCACAGGTCACCGCCATGGCTCACAAGGACAAAATTTTTATCTGACCCGCTTTGTACGCAAGGTTGATGCCGCCTTACGTCCTGCTCTTGCTGGCTCAGACTTACCGCTTATTTTGGCAACCACTAAACCGCTGGAAGCCTTGTTCCGTTCAGTGAGTGTCATTCCTGCTTTACGCAGTACCATTTCAGGTAACCCAGAGCGTTTAACGGAAGCAGAGTTGGCCGCTGCAGCACGTCCAGTGCTTGATGAGCATTACGCTGACTTGGTAAAAGAGTTTCACCGTTTGTTTGATGAGCGTACTGGTCAGCAGCGGACAACCACAGATATTACCGATGCCGCTCGTTTAGCAACATTTGGTGGTATCGATCGATTGCTGGTTGATATTGACGGTGTGATTGACGGTACGATTGATGATGAAACAGGTGAAGTGTCTTTCGCCGCTGAAGGTGATGCTGTGAACTATGGCATTGTTGATGAAATCACTGGTCGTGCTTTACGTACCGGCGCTAAGGTTATGGCTGTGCGCAGAGCCGATATCCCGGGTGGCCACGATCTTGCTGTGATCTCACGCTATCCAATCTAAGCAGTCACTTATTCCCATGCATGCAGTTTTACTCCATAACTGGGTTTAAGCCACCGCGACACCCATCAGCCTGCGCTTGAAGCGTAGGCTGATACCCATCTCTAGCCACCCCGCTACACTGCAGCAGTTTTAACAGCCAACAAAGTTATGGCAGCAGATATACAACTGAATAAACTTAATTCCAGTAGCTCAAACCCAGCAAACTTTAGTCTATAAACAGCTTGTCTTGTTGCATAACTCAGCATAGGTTCTGCTAGGGTAATTGGACTGTTTTGCCAGTAGGAGTGTGTTATGACTGATCCAACAGCTTCTCTTAAGCTCGCATCTTGGCTGATTGAGCAATCACCGGATGCAACCATTTATTCAGACAAAGAAGGCCATATTCGCTTGTGGAATGCTGCAGCGGAAAAGATGTTTGGCTTTTCTGCTGAACAAGTCTTGGGTCAGAGCTTAGATATTATTATTCCCGAAAGTTTACGTAAAGCCCATTGGCGCGGTTTTGATGCGGCAATTGCTGCTGGCGTAACCAAGCACAGTGGCAAGCCCATGCCGACCAAAGCATTGCGTGCAGATGGTAGCGAGTTTTATACAGAGATGGGTTTTGCTCTGGTTTTTAATGATCAGGGTGAAGTGGTTGGCACCATGGCCCAGGCCCGAGATATCACTGAGCGTTTTGAGAAAGGACGGGCTGATCGATTGCGCTTGCGCGAGCTGGAAAAACAAGCGGCCGAAAAACGCTAACGCCGTCAGTTGAGAATAGAAACAAAGCGTTTGGCCAGTAGAGCTTGCTCTCTAGGCTTAAATACGCGAGCCAAGTCTGCGTGCAACCCAGCGGTGATACAACCAAGCCAAAGTCGGACGAATCACCGGTAAAGCGATCAGCCAAGCCAGTGGCTTCAGTAGCGGCACCCGTGACATCAGTAAAATATAAGCATCCATTTCTCGGTGCACTTGGCCTTGAGCATCTTTTACATGCAGTTCACGTAATGCTTTGGCTGGGTCAATACCTTGCTGCAACAGTTCATCGTCACGTCCGGTAATATCCAGCCACTCAACAGAGTTCTCTGTTTTACCCTCCAGCTTTTCATACCAGCGCCGATCGCGAACGCACACAGGGCAGGCGCCGTCATAAAAAACAGTTAACTTTCCCGAAAAAATATCCATACAACATTCTCCAATAGTGAATGATGCCTTACCTTGACTCTAGCATACTGCTGCAAAGGGTTCCGTAGGAGCTATGTGACTGCTGTCGATACAGCTGAGTCGAGGCGCGTCTTAATCGCTGCCTTGCGCTTTCCTTATCATTACTTAAAGTAAAACTGGGTGGTCACATATTTGCATTTTAGTTCTATGGAGTCCACGCTCTAGGTCAGGGGGTTAGATAAATAACTGTATAAATTTTAAAGACTAGCTCACTTGATCCGCAGGAGGCTGCCATGAATATTTTTGAACGCTATGAATCTAATGTGCGCGGTTATTGCCGTACTTGGCCAGTGGTGTTTGACACTGCTCGTAACGCTAAACAGTGGGATGTGGACGGCAACGAATATATTGATTTCTTCAGTGGTGCAGGGGTGCTTAATTTCGGGCACAACAACCCTAAGCTGCGTGAAGCCATGATCCGTTATCTTGAAGCAGATGGGGTGACCCACAGTCTTGATATGCACAGTCGTTCCAAGCAAGAGTTTATCGAGCGTTTTGTCGAGGTAATCCTTAAGCCTCGAGGACTGGATTATAAGTTGCAGTTTACCGGGCCCACGGGGACCAACGTGGTCGAAGCGGCGTTAAAACTGGCACGCAAAGTGACCGGTCGACGCAATGTGGTGGCTTTTACCGATGGCTTTCATGGTATGACGCTGGGCGCGTTAGCCTGCACGGGCAACCAGAAGTTTCATCAAGCTGCTGGGGTGGAGTTAAATAATATTATTCGCGTACCTTTTGATGGTTACCTAGGTGAAGGGGTCGATACTCTAGAGCCCTTGCGTCGAGCTTTGCAAGATCCATCCAGTGGTATCACAGCGCCAGCTGCTTTTATTTTAGAGACCATACAAGCTGAAGGCGGCATTAATGTAGCCAGCAAAGAATGGCTGCAGCAGGTGCAGCAACTGGCACACGAGCATGGCAGCTTGCTGATTGTCGATGATATTCAAGCGTCAGTAGGGCGCACTGGCCATTACTTTAGTTTTGAAGAGCTGGGCATTGAGCCGGACTTGGTCTGCTTAGCGAAAGGGATTGGTGGTTATGGTACTCCAATGGGGGTGCTATTAATTAAACCTGAGCTTGATCAATGGCAGCCAGGTGAGCATACCGGCACCTTCCGCGGGCAAAACCTCTCTTTTGTCGCAGGCGCAGCGGCACTGGATTACTTTAAAAACGATGAATTTCTTGCCGAGGTGCGGCGCAAAGGAGAACTCACTGAGGAGCGACTGGTGGAGATTATTCAGCGGACCAATACTGATATCGAATTGCGCGGCTGCGGCATGATGCATGGTTTAGATATGGGCACCGGTGAAAAAGCCAACGCTGTGGTCGCCAAGGCATTCCAGCATAATTTAATTATTCCCACTTGCGGACCCGACGGCCGTGTGGTGAAAGTGATGCCGCCATTAACCATTGAAGACGATGTGTTGAATGAAGGTTTAAATCGATTAGAACAAGCGATTATCAATCCATGACAACCTACAGATAGAAGCGAGCGCATCGGCTCGCTTCGATAAAAGGAGCTCTGCTATGCGCGATAATCCCGCCCTCTGCTTTCCTTTGGCAGAATATGAACGCCGCTTAACTGATTTGCGTGAACGTATGCAGGAGCGTTTGCTCGATGCTGTGGTGATCTCAGATCCAGAAAACTTGTTTTATCTGACAGGCCATCAAACCACCGGCTACTCTTATTTCCAAGCATTGGTGGTGCCCCTTGTGGGTGAACCCGTGTCAATTACCCGAGAACTTGAGTCATCCAATATAGAGCATAGAACCTGGGTAGAGGTGTCACGTTGTTACACCGATACTGGCGATGCTATTCAAGAGCTGTTTAGCACTATTAAGGATTTAGGCTTAGAGCATAAGTACATCGGCTATGAACGTAATAGCTATTTTTTCCCCGCCTACCAACAAGATCGTTTTCATTATCATATGCAAGCTGGCGAAGGCAACTTGCTGGATTGCTATGGCATTGTCGAAGAAGGTCGGATCTGCAAATCTGCGTTGGAAATTGAACTGATGTACCAAGCCGCTAAGATTACTGAAGCTGGCATGCAAGCAGGGATTGATGCGGTGCAGGCCGGGGCTACAGAAAATGATGTGGCCGCAGCAGCCTGCGCAGCGATGTTTCGTGCGGGCGGCGATTACCCAGCGGTCTTACCCTATGTTACTTCAGGTCCGCGTACTATGATTGGTCACGCGACTTGGGAGGGGCGCACCATCGAACCTGGCGAACATGTATTTTTAGAAATGGCCGGCTGCCTGCGCCGTTACCACACGGCGATGATGCGCACTGTGGTGTTGGGTGAGCAAAATGCCGCCATGCAATGCGCAGAAGCAATTATGCTTGAAGCCTTGGATGCTGTGCATGAACTGGTCCGGCCAGGGGTGATGGTGACTGATGTGGATAAGTGCGTACGGGATATTATTTGCCGTAATGATGTCGGCGCAAGCTTGATTACCCGTGTGGGCTATTCCATTGGCATTGCTTTTGCACCGAGTTGGGACGAGGGCTATATCATGAGCTTAAAGCAGGGTGATGAAACCGTACTCAGGCCGGGTATGACTTTCCACTTAATTCCCTGGATGTGGGGGGTGGAGGGCAATAAAACCTGTGGTATTTCTGACACCATCCTTGTGACCGACGAAGGCTGTGAGTCCTTTTTCAACTTGGCTAGAGAAATGACTGTGGTGTGATGCAAGCAGGGGGAGTTGCTTCATTCCCCTTGCCATACCTGCTGTGCATTGACAAACTCGCGGATACCCTGGGGTCCGAGTTCTTTGCCGTAGCCGGAGCGCTTGATGCCGCCTGATGGCAAGCGCGGATCACTTTTGACAATGCCATTAATCGCTACTTGCCCAGACTCAAAGCGAGCCGCAAGCTGTGCGCCACGTTCAGACTGCGTCCAAATACTGGCGCCCAGGCCATAGGCCGTATCATTGGCAATGGCAAAGGCTTCTGCAACATCTTTAACTGCACGTACTGCGGCCACTGGGCCGAAGGTTTCTTCAGTAAAGGCGGCGGCATCTACGGGCACGTCGGTTAATAAAGTTACCGGATAAAATGAGCCGGGGCCTTTGGGCAAAGTGCCGCCCATCAGACATTTGGCACCAGCAGCAATGGAGCGGGTGACTTGATCGTGTATAGCATCACGCAGGTCTGTCCGTGCGATAGGGCCAATATCCGTGTTTTCTTGAGTGGGGTCGCCAACCTTGAGCTGTGCTAAGCGCGCGCTGAGCTTTTCTACAAACTCAGCATAGATGCTTTCTTCGATTAGCAGCCTTTTAGCGGCAATGCAGGATTGTCCTGCGCAAATAAAGCGCGAGGTGGCTAAAACATCCACAGCTTTATCAATATCAGCATCGGCTAAGACAATGGCAGGGTCAGAACCGCCCAGCTCTAATACGGCAGGTTTAATTGCAGAGGCGGCAATAGCGGCAACTTTACTGCCAGCACCAGTGGAGCCGGTAAAGGACACCGCACTAACCCGAGGGTCGCGGATCATCTTTTCTGTGGCATTGTGATCTGCCATCACCGTTTGTAATACGCCTTTGGGAACACCGGCATCAGCAAAAGCTTGCTCTATAGCTGCAGCACAACCGGGCACATGGGAGTCATGTTTGAGTAGCACTGTATTGCCGGCCATTAAAGCTGGGGCAAATACGCGGGTGGCGAGCCAGTAAGGTGAGTTCCAAGGCAAAATGCCGAGTACCGTACCTAACGGCAGAAACTGTACCCAGCTTCTTTTAGCATCGGAAGGAATATCTTGTGGCGCCAAATACTGCTGGGCAAAGTCAGCGTAGTGTTCACAGCCACTGGCAGATTTTTCCACTTCACCGCGAGCCTCCACCACAGGTTTGCCCATTTCTTCAGTCATTAACGCGCTGTGCTTTGCGCTGTCGCTACGTAAAGCAGCGGCAACCTTGCGTAAATATTGTGCGCGCTGAGCAAAACTGTACAAGCGCCACTGTTGGTAGGCTTGAGCAGCATTGTGTAACTTTTGCTCTAAACTCTTGGCGTCGCAGCGCTGATATTGGCGGACCACTTGACCTGTGGCAGGGTTGATCACATCAAGCATAGTTGCCTCCATGACTGTGCAAACAGTATGCAAGAGGGCGCAGTGTATTACTGCGGTTGCTTAAGCAAAGTACCCGCTTTCCATACATGGGTGATATTTTTCGTATCGAGCAATACTTTTATATCGCTGACTGGGTTGTGGGTGACCGCACATAGGTCGGCGTCATAGCCCGCTTTGATTTGCCCGGTCTTGGGTGCTTGTGGGCCTAAGGTTAAAGGGGCTGTGGCGGTGGCAGACTCGATGGCTTGTAACGGTGTCATACCATCATCCACTAACAATTTAAGTTCTAAAGCATGCTCACCCCAACGCAGAGGTGTGTCATCACCTGAAGTCAGGGAATCTGTGCCGGCAGCAATGATGACGCCTTTTTCAATGGCCAAAGAAACTGCTTCGCGATGTCGATCGGCGGTCATTAGCAGCTTTTCCCAAGCATAATCGGGTAGGCCATGGGTTTTTGCGTAAGCCATATTGCGAATCTTAACCGAGCGCGTGGTAACCAGAATCGCTCCGGTTTCTAACATGGCATCCGCGGCTTCTTCATCCAAAAAGGTGCCGTGCTCAATGGTTTTCACCCCATTGCGCAGAGCTGCCATAATCCCAGCTTTGCCATGGCAATGGGCTGCAACGATACGTTCGGCACGGGCGGCTTCTTCCACCATGGTGCGAATTTCTATATCGCTAAACTGCTGATGCATGGGGTCGTCGTACTCGGTTAGGGTGCCGCCCGAGGCGCAAATTTTTATCAGCTTAGCGTTTTTGCGCAGCTGTAAACGCACCGCACGTAAAGCGCCGCTTACGCCATCACAGGTGTGCAGCCAACCATCCCGTGCGGCTAAATCGGCCACACAGCCTAAAGAATAGTTGTGTAAGTCAGCATGACCACCGGTGGGAGAGATTAAATCTCCGGCAGCATAAACGTGTGGACCTATGGCGTTGCCCTCATTGATCACGCGGGCCAGATAGACGCCAAAACCACCCACTTCGCGCACACTGGTAAAACCGGCGTCAATGGCCCGCTGAGCGTCGGCCACTGAGCGTGCCGCTGCCACAGGAACAGGAACGTCCATGGCTGCGGCAAGGGCAGGGGTTTGCATACCAGTAAAGTGCGTATGACAATCCCACATACCTGGCATCAGCACTGGAACTTGTAAGTCATCGCCGACGACTTGCGGTGCTTGTTGTTGTGGCCCCACCCACTCAATGATGCCGTCTGCAATAATAACGGCCATATTGAAACTGGGTTCGCCTGCACCGGGAATCAAAGTCTCGGCAAAAATGCGTTGTCTATTATTATTAACCATATAAGCACCTTAGCTTTGCAGTGAACAAGAAACAAGGGAGCGGGCTGTTAAATAATTATCAATTGATCCTTCCTTGAATGTTGTGTTTTAGCTTTTAATTGCTAGGTTGTATCCTATTGCTTTTCCTGTAATTAGCTCAACTTTGCTACGGACGTGTGTGCGGCAGGCAATTGCTGGTGTTTTACCCGCTTGTGCTTTGTCAGCATTCCTTGAACTATTAGATGTATATAAGATAAAGTGCAATTGTCAGAACCTGATTTCAGGCTCGGAAAACCAATACAACTATAAAGTAAGGAAAGATCATGGCTAATCAAAGTCGTCGTAAATTCATGCGTAATAGTTTGTTCGGTATGGCTGCTCTACCACTGGGAGCGACACTGCTTTCTCAGCATGCTTTTGCTCAAGAACTTGAGCCGCTTGATCCAGAAAGCCCGCAGGCAAAAGCACTGAATTATGTGAAAGTAGCAGCAGAAGCAAGTGAGCATCCAGCCTATGTTGAAGGTCATCATTGCGCAAGCTGCATGTTCTTCCAAGAAGCTAATAACGGTTGTCAGCTGTTTCCTCAAAAAAGTGTTGAAATCGACGGCTGGTGCCAGTCTTGGGTACAAAAGGCTTAATAACCC
>CAJDVK010000013.1_pt1 | contig 51996 bp, 51 predicted proteins | sample 7391401 | NCBI WGS metagenome assembly CAJDVK01 (sample SAMEA7055696, study PRJEB34461) | soil metagenome | biome: terrestrial ecosystem; feature: Peninsula; material: soil | place: Antarctica | collected 2016
CTCTAACCCTGAACGCATGCTTGAAGACTATGCCAGCGTTATCTATTCAGCTTGGCCTTGGTATATGCTTGCCACTGACTATTCTTGGGTAGAGCGAGCAGAGATGCGCTGCTTACGTTTACCTGTCGAGTCCGATAATGGAGTGCTTCGTTCTCGCCGTATGGATTACTTCTGTTATGAATCCATCAGCGGTTACCCATACCCTATTCACTTGCATGCGTGGGAGCGTTTGCCCAGTGGTAGTACAGGCGGTACTGACTTTGAAAAAGTATTGATCGAGCCTATTTTAGACAGTATGCAGATCAATCCTGCTGACCCGCAAATACTGGCTCAATATCAGTCTAAGCGCGAACAGATGTGTCGAGATGCCAAGTTGTTTTATGACACTTACGGCATGCAAGGTAAGGGGTTAGGTGGTGGTGCGCATATGCGCCGTACTATTCGATATTTGCAAGACTGCGGACATGAGATTGCCTATTTGCCAGAAATAAAAAGGCTTTACGATCTGATTACAATAAAAGGCAAGGTCATTGGTCAGGCAGGGCAACAGGAACATCTCGGTGTGTTTGAGGATTTTTCATACAAAAATCAAAGTACATATTCGAATTATGGGCGAGGAAACTTTACCAAAGATGTGCGCTTGCTCTCTGAACACGAGTTTAAAGAGCTTAAACAAACCTTGCTGGCCTTAAGACCGCGCAGCATTGACACACCTTTCCATTACCCCGGTACATGGTATGGACTTGCTCCATCCTATGAAAAGCGGTCGACTGATGGTTTTGGTATTCGCCAGCATCCAAAGTACGGCACTGTGATTGATATGACTGATTTAGTCTTAGGTCATGCGCGTATTAGTTTTATAATTGATCAATAACTTTCAAGGAAGAAATAACATGAAAAAAACACTGATAGCAGCATTAATCATAACCTTAAGCGGCTGCGCTGCAGGTGGTAAAAAAACAGAGGCTGATATTTATCAAGAGGCCGTGACAGCTGTGTCCTCAGGCACAGGGCGAGCTCAGGTCGATTTAGTGACAGTCGATATTCCAAGCCATGGAGCGATTGCCGACCTTGCTGTTATTGGCTTAGGTGGCGGTGCTAATGCGACCTATCTTCGAGAGCTGTTAACACAGCTGAAAACAACATCCAATCAAGCTGTATTAATCCAAGGCAGCAGTGCGTCACTGAACTATGCCGTCATATCCAATGCAGTAAAAGATATGAATTTATCAGGTGTTAATATTATTTATTCTGGTAAAAGCGCCAAACAAGCGCAAATAGCTCAAGCTATTAAAGAAAGCGGCGCCAGTTATTACTTTATTGATAAACAAAAATAACTGATTTAAACCAATTTAACTTTAACGCAAATGCGCCAGTTTTTGAGCAGTGATTACCTGTTTGGCAGCCTTAGCTTAAACTCAGATCAGATGCACAAGAATTTGGGCTGTGGGCTGCTTTAGGTTTGCCTTTTGATGCAATAGATATTGCTTTAGGTTACCAAGGCTTGCCTGATGCTTCAGTGCAGGATTACTTATCCAGGCTTGGTGTAGATAATAAGTTATCAAGCGGCCACTCTTTGGGCACACTAAGTAATATCTATTTAGGTAGTAATGGTTTGACAGGTAAAGTGTATTTATATTCCGTTCCATTTGGCGCAGTTGCTCCGCCTAATGCAGAAGTTATGCTTGGAACTTGGGATCTTGTTAATGGTGGCTGGACGGGTAAGTTATTTAATTGGGATGCAAAAATGATCCCACTTGCGCCTTGGGAGCATAGCTTTGAAAATTATAAAAAACATATTGAAAAGTAGTATAATTTTATCCGTCTTACTTATGCAGGGTTGTGTCTCTGAGTATGCTTACTACGCTCATGAGGCTGGTGATGGGAGCTTTGTAATGCATGATAAGCATCTGCGCGTTGACCCTCTGCAGTATCCAGTATTTGCTATGCGCGAGGATCGTTCGGCACCTGTAGATTTAGAGTTTAGTGCAGCAATGAAAGCAGGGCGCTATCGTCACCCTGCTTTTCTTAAAGAATATAAATGGCAGGTTACTCACGCCTTTAATGGCCGCTATTTAGCCTACTCTAAGGAATATGATTATCAGTATTGTGTAGCCCATACACTGCTTAATCGCGGTTCTAAAAAGCTGTGCGCTGACAATCAACCTGGCGCATCTTCTCATATATATTTATATATAAATCGTGAGGGTGAGGCGTATGGATTTCAATTCTTAAAAAATCAAAAGCGCGCATTATTTGCATCCGATAAAGTGTCTTGGTTTCGTATCAGGGATTATGGCGATTGGTCTGGCCAGCCTTGGTTTGAGTGCGTGGAACGATGTGAGAAATTAGTCAATATGAAGCAAGAGGTGAATCACCCTGAACCTGTTGTAAGGTAGTCAACGCTGCGTTAATAATATCAGCGTCACCGTGTTGAATCAGGCAAAGACATGCAGTTGATTGCCGGCAATGACCTAACCCTCGCCTCAGCCGCCAATGAAAATCACAGCTACAGTAAAAGTAAAAAAGCCACCAGTCAGCGCGATCAAGTGCGCCAAGAGGGCACTCAAGTGCAATCTGGTGGCCAATTTGTGGCTGTTGCGGGTCAAGACTTAACGTTAGTTTCCAGCGCTATTGCCGCAAACGATGAAGCGTATTTAGTCGCTGGCGGCAAAGTACAACTGCTGGCCGAGCAGGACTACAACTATTCCTTCTCTGAGAAAAAGAAGAAAGGAAGTTGGGGCAGTAAAAGCTTTAAGAGCGATGAGCATACGCGAATTACTCATATAGGCAGCAGTGTGAGCAGTGGTGGTGACTTAATCCTACTCAGCGGTGATGAACAGCGCTATCAGGCCGCAAAGCTCAACAGCGGCGGCGATCTAACCTTAGATAGCGGCGCGGGCATTGTGTTTGAAGGCGTTAAAGACCTTGAGCAAAAAAGCCACATACGTAGCAAGAGCAACTGGGCTTGGCAAAGCGCCAAAGGTAAAGGTAATACCGACGAAACCTTAATGCAAAGCCAGCTGCAAGCGCAGGGTGAAATCGCCATTCGTGCGGCGGAAAAAATCCAGATTGATATTAAAGAGATTAGTCAGCAAAGCGTTAGCCAAACCATCGATGCCATGGTGCAAGCTGAGCCGCAATTGGCGTGGCTCAAAGATATGCAGCAACGTGAAGAAGTGGATTGGCGTCAGGTTAAAGAACTGCATGAGAGCTTTAAATATAGCCAGTCTGGTTTAAGCGGACCAGCAGCTATCGCAGTAGCTATTGTGGTGGCATACGCCACTGCGGGCGCTGCCAGTGGGGCTGTAGGTAGTATGGCAGGAGCTACAGCAGGCTCAGGTAGCGCAATGGCTGCAGCTGGCACAGCTACCGCTTCGACAGTGGCAGGAGGCGCAGCTGCTGGTTCAACCGTTGCAGCAGGCTGGGCTAATGCAATGTTGTCTGGAGTTATTGCTGGGGCATCAGGTGGAGCTGCAAGTGCAGCTAGTCAGGGGAATGATTGGCGGGATGCAGCTCTGATAGGTGGGGTTACTGGCGGTTTTGCTGGTTACCTATCAGCTGGCACTTATTACAATAATCCTATTAAGACTGCAAAAAATATTAATAAATATATAAGTAGCAGCGAATGGGCGAGTCTGGGAAAAGAAGTTTCTAGGGCTGGAATGAATCAAACGTTTGGTTATGGGGTGTCTAAATTAGCCAAAGAAGTTGACTTGAAATCATACGAGTTAAATTGGTTAATGATGGCAACTTCTATTGTGGGAAATCAGTGGAGTAAAGTTGGATCAAGATTTGAAGAGAGCGATGACTTTTGGAAAACTGATTTGGTGGGAGTTAGAGGTGTCGGTAATCGAAAAAGTGCAGTTTTAGGCCTGCCTTTTGATGCTGCAGATATTATGTTGGGTTATCAAGGGTTACCTGAAGCATCAGTTCAGGACTATTTATCAATGCTTGGCACTGGAAACAACTTGTCAAGCGGTCACTCGCTGGGAGCTTTAAGTAATATTTATTTAGCCAGCAATGGTTTAACCGATAAAGTTTATTTGTATTCTGTACCTTTTGGTGCAGTGTCACCAGCTAATGCAGAGGTAATGCTGGGTAGTTGGGATTTGGTGAACGGCGGCTGGCTGGGTAAGGTTTTTAACTGGGGTGCTGAAATTGTCTCATTGAATCCATTGGAGCATGATTTTGAAAACTATAAAAAATATATTAAAGACTAGTGCTTTTTTATTTGTATTGGCTATACAAGGATGCGTCCCCGAAGCTGCCTATTATGCCCATGATAAGGGTGGTGATAGCTTTGCCATAAATGATAAATATCTGCGCGTTGACCCTGTAGATTATCCGGTTTTTGCTATGAAGATGGATAGAAAGGCACCAGTTAACTTAAATTCGCTTGCAATGAGGCAAGGACGCTATCGTCATCCGGATTTGCTTAAAAAGTATAACTGGGAAATTAGCCACGCTTTTAATGGCCGCTACCTCGCGTATTCAAAAGACTATGATTACGAGTATTGCTCAGCGCATATGATTCTTAACAGGAGTTCAGCAAGCATATGTGAAGCTAATAAAGCAGGAGCATCCAACAATATCTATATATATTTGAAAAGTACTGGAGAAGCTTATGGTTTCCAGTTTTTAAGAAACCCAAAGCGCTGGTTATTCCCTTCGGATAAAGTTTCTTTTTTTGATGTTAAAAATTATGGTGACTGGTCTGGGCAACCTTGGTTTGAGTGTGTAGATCGATGCGATAAGCTGATTAATATGCAGGAAAAGAGGTCGGATTAATTTTACGCCGAAGCTTTAGATATAATTCCAAAAAACACTCTACGCTTCTATAAAACATGCACCGCCACCAACCCATCCCTGCCACAAACCCACGCAAACTCCTTATGTTTATTATCCATCTACACCGCCGCTCAGGTAAGATAGCGCCCACTATTGGTGTGAGGAGTTTACAGTGGATTTTTTACTTGAATACGCGGGTTTTTTAGCGCGTTCCCGTGGCCGCACTAAAAGTGGTGAGCTGGCTGTGAGCAGCTTGAATGACTTTTATACCGACCTGAAAGAAAATATTGAATACAGCGTGTTGGATAAGGCGCAGCTTAAAGCGCTGAAAAAGGCCAATAAAATCAAGCTGCAGAAAGCCAAGAAAAACCCCGTGGATAAAAAACGCATCTATGTCTTAGATTTTGATGGCGATATTAAAGCCTCTGCAGTGGAAAATCTGCGCCATGAAGTCACTGCGCTGTTGAGCGTAGCAAAGTCGACCGATGAAGTGGTGTTGCGTTTGGAAAGTGGCGGCGGCATGGTGCACAGTTATGGTTTTGCCGCATCACAGCTGGCGCGTATTCGTGATGCAAATATTCCTTTAACTGTATGTGTCGATCGGGTCGCCGCCAGTGGTGGTTATATGATGGCATGTGTTGGCGATAAGATTTTAAGTGCACCTTTTGCGGCATTGGGTTCCATTGGCGTGGTGGCGCAGATCCCCAATATCCACCGCTTACTAAAGAAAAACAATATTGATGTGGAAGTGCTCACTGCCGGTGATTACAAGCGCACCTTGACCATTCTGGGTGAAAATACCGAACCTGCTCGGCAGAAGTTTCTGCAAGAGTTGCAGACCACCCATGATTTATTTAAGCAGTTTGTGGAGCGTTTTCGTCCGCAGCTGGACATTGATGCAGTGGCGACCGGTGAAGTATGGTTGGGTACTGACGCGCAGCTGCGATCGCTGGTTGATGTGCTGCAAACCAGTGATGAGTATTTAGCCAAACATGCTGAAAGTGCAGATATTTATTTACTGGAGTATGTGCAGAAAAAGTCACTTCAGGAACGGGTTGGTTTAACCGCTGGCGCAGCAGTAGAGCATGTGGCGGATAAAGGTTGGGAGCGTTTGCAACAGCGTTTTCTAGGCTAATCATTTGCCATCAGCAATTATCGAGCAAGGAGTTTTCAATGAGTACATACCAAGCGTTATGGGTAACTGAAACACCGGAGTTTGAGCAGCAGGTTATTGAGCGTTCACTGGATGATTTACCTGAAGGTGAAGTGCTGATTAAAGTGCATTATTCCTCTTTAAACTACAAAGATGCACTGTCAGCAACGGGTAATCGAGGAGTGACACGCAAGTTTCCTCACACCCCAGGGATTGATGCATCCGGTGTGGTTGTTGAGTCCAGTGTTGCTGACTTTACTGCCGGCGATGAGGTGATTGTGACCGGCTACGATTTAGGGATGAATACCTTCGGTGGGCTGGCGCAATATATTCGTGTGCCAGCCAGTTGGATCGTTAAGCGGCCAAGCAATTTGTCTTTGCGCGAAGCTATGGTATTGGGCACTGCAGGTCTGACTGCTGCACTCTGTGTGGATAAGTTGGTTAATGCCGGTGTTGCTCCAAAAAACGGCCCTGTATTGGTTACCGGGGCTACCGGTGGGGTTGGTTCGATCGCAGTGATGTTGCTGGCCAAACTCGGTTATCAAGTGACTGCTGCGACCGGTAAAGCTGAGCAGGCAGAGTTTTTGCGTGAGCTTGGCGCCGCTGAGGTGATTGATCGTGCTGAGTTGCTTGAGGGTATGGAAAAGCCATTACTGCGGCCGAAGTGGGCTGGAGTTGTCGATACAGTCGGTGGCGATATGCTGTTTAATGCAGTAAAAGCACTGCAGCACAGTGGTAGCGCAGCCTGTTGTGGCTTGACTGCAGGCACAGATTTTAAGGGCAGTGTTTTACCTTTTATTTTGCGTGGGGTAAATCTGTTGGGGGTTGACTCTGTTGAGTTACCTTTGGCGGCGAAAGCGGCCATGTGGAATAAATTATCGCTGGAATGGAAGCTGGATCTAGAATCATTAGTCAGTGAAATCAGTTTGCCGGATGTACCAGCAGCGATTGCGACAATGCTGGCCAGTCAGCAAGTGGGTCGCAGCTTAGTGCGCATTGATTAAACACAGTTTTTATCTGTGGATAAAAAAACGGCCACGCAATTCAATTGCCGTGGCCGTTTTTATAGAGGCGCAGCTAAACTACTTGGTGTAGCGCTTCAGAACTAGGGTGGCATTGGTACCACCAAAGCCAAAGCTGTTGCTCATTACCGTATTTAACGTCACGTTTTCTTGAGTTTTCTGCATGATAGGTAAGTCTTTGACCTCTTCGTCAAGCTCGTCAATATTGACAGAGCCCGCAATAAAGTCGCCTTCCATCATCAGCAATGAATAGATCGCTTCCTGCACACCAGCGGCACCCAACGAGTGGCCTGATAAGCTCTTAGTGGAGCTGATCGGTGGAGCTTTATCACCAAAGACTTCACGAATCGCGTTGGCTTCAGCAATATCGCCAACCGGGGTCGAGGTACCGTGAGTATTGATGTAGTCGATCGGCGCATCAATACCAGCTAAAGCTTGCTGCATGCAGCGTACCGCACCTTCACCACTTGGCGCGACCATATCATAGCCGTCAGAAGTCGCGCCGTAGCCGACAATTTCTGCGTAAATTTTTGCACCACGTTTTAGCGCATGCTCGAGTTCTTCAACCACCACCATGCCACCGCCACCGGCGATCACAAAACCATCACGTTTGCTGTCATAAGCACGTGAGGCTTTTTCTGGGGTATCGTTGTATTGCGTAGAGAGAGCACCCATTGCATCAAATAGGCAGCTCTGGCTCCAATGTTCTTCTTCACCACCACCGGCAAACACAATATCTTGTTTACCCAGTTGGATTTGCTCAAGCGCTTGACCAATACAGTGGGCACTGGTGGCGCAAGCAGAAGAGACCGAGTAGTTCACGCCTTTGATTTTAAAAGGAGTGGCTAAGCAGGCTGATACGGTGCTGCTCATGGTACGAGTGACACGGTATGGACCAATGCGTCGAACGCCTTTATCACGGAGGATATCAATGGCTTCCATTTGGTTTAAGGTGGATGCACCACCTGAACCAGCAATTAAGCCAGTGCGTGGGTTAGACACATCTTCTGGGCTTAAACCACTGTCTGCAACAGCTTGCTCCATGGCGAGAAAGGTAAATGCAGCTGCCTGACCCATAAAGCGTAAGACTTTACGGTCAATTGACGCTTCGAGGTCAATATCAACAGTGCCTGAAACCTGACTGCGCAAGCCCATTTCAGCGTAAGACGGATTGAATCGAATACCGGGGTTTCCTGCGCGTAAATTGGCAGCTACGGTATCTTTGTCATTACCTAGGCAAGAAACAATGCCCATTCCGGTGATTACAGCACGACGCATACTGGTCATCCTTTAGAAAGAGTCTGTGGAAGTGAATAAGCCGACACGTAAACCTTCGGCACTATAAATTTCGCGATCATCAACACTCACAGTGCCATCAGCAATCGCAAGAATTAAAGAGCGATTAATGGTGCGCTTGATATCAATTTGATAGGTAACTTTTTTGGCGCTTGGTAGTACTTGGCCAAAAAACTTTACATCACCTGAGCCTAAGGCACGTCCGCGGCCAGGGTTACCTTGCCAGCCTAAGAAGAAGCCAACCAGTTGCCACATGGCATCGAGGCCTAAGCAGCCGGGCATGACTGGGTCACCTTCAAAGTGGCAAGCAAAAAACCATAGATCAGGATGAATATCGAGTTCAGCAGTGATCTGTCCTTTACCGTATTTTCCGCCAGTCTCACAGATGTTGGTAATGCGGTCTATCATAAGCATGTTTGGTGCGGGCAATTGCGCGTTACCTGGTCCGAAGAGCTCTCCTCGGCTGCATTTGAGCAGTTCTTCGTAGGTGAAGGCGTTTTGTTTGGTCATGCGGGCTCCTCAACGTGCCTAATCGTGTACTGCATGGGCGATGGATATCCATCAAACTAATAATTTCTTGTAACGTATCAGCGTGTTTTTAACACATTTAATAACGCTTAACAAAAAAACTCTATTCAACTTAAGCCTTTTGTCAGGCTGATACTGTTTAGGTCAGCAACTAAAAAAACTTTATTTAGGTGTAATTGAAAAGTTAGACCTTTGCTACGACCAATAAGTCACAGCTTTGTTGCTTAAAAGCTGAATGTTAGCATTAACAGGGCAGCCAGAGTAGCTATCCTAGCTTTTTAGCCAACTTGAATGAGCGCTTTTATAATACTGCTGGGCCGTTAGAGTAACCATAGACCCTTGGTCGGTGATGGCCGTAGCTGTGCGTTTGGCAATGGCAAAGACTTAATTAAGATAACCGGACTGTAAGCATACCTTGTCAGTAATTGGGCAGCATGGGCTGGCTTAAGCGCACTAAGTTTGAGGTGAGTATGGTGTCTAGCGCTGGCTTTGCTATTTAAAAGACCTGTCATTAGGACATAAGGCGGCAAAAAGCTGCTTATATAGTCATTGACGTAAAAAGGGAACGCCTCGGGGCTAAAGTTAAACACTGGTTATGCCTGAACAGCACCGTATAATGATGCAATCGCCCAACTGAGGCAGAAGAGAACAGACGCATGTTAATAAAAAAACCAATTGCAGTGGTCGGAGGCGGTAGTTTTGGTACTGCCGTGGCTAATTTACTGGCCAGCAATCAGCATCCTGTGCGCTTATGGATGCGCGATGCCCAGCAAGCACAAGGGATTAATCAGAATAGAAAAAATCCGCGTTATTTAAAAGACGTCACGGTACTCGAGGGCGTTACTGCAACGACAGATCTGGCAGGGGCTTTGGCTGAGTGCGATTTGATTTTTGTAGCTTTACCATCCACAGCCTTACGTGCCGTGCTAACCCCGTATGCAGATGCACTGCGGGATAAAATGCTGGTCAGCACCACCAAAGGTATTGAAGCGCAAACCTTTAAGTTGATGAGCCAAATTTTAGAAGAAATTGCCCCGCACGCCCGGGTTGGTGTGCTCTCTGGGCCCAACTTAGCTCGAGAAGTTGCTGCCCATGCTTTAACTGCCAGTGTTGTTGCCAGTGAGGATCAGGAGCTCTGCAAACAAGTGCAGACTGTATTGCATGGGCCAACGTTTCGCGTGTATGCCAGCGCTGACCGTTTTGGCGTTGAGCTGGGTGGGGCGCTGAAAAATGTGTATGCCATTATTGCCGGCATGGCCGCGGCCATGGGCATGGGAGAAAACACTAAGAGCATGTTGATTACTCGAGCGCTAGCAGAAATGACGCGCTTTGCGGTCAAGCTGGGTGCTAATCCCATGACTTTTCTTGGTTTAGCTGGAGTGGGTGATTTAATTGTCACTTGCACATCACCGAAAAGCCGCAATTTTCAGGTAGGCTTTGCTCTCGGTGAAGGCTTGAGTTTAGATGATGCGGTTGAGCGTTTGGGTGAAGTGGCTGAAGGGGTCAACACTTTAAAAGTGCTTAAAGAAAAATCACAAGAGCTGGATGTGTATATGCCCTTGGTGGCAGGTTTGCATGCGATTTTATTTGAGGGACGCACCCTAGAACAGATTGTTGCTGGGCTGATGAGTGGCGAACCAAAAACTGATGTCGATTTTATTTCAATTGATGGCTTTTAATAGAGGGCACTTAGAATGACTCCACCAGAAAAAACGATCCGACGTGAATCGCTCTTTTTGCGCGTGTTATGGATGTTGTTGTTTTTCTTAGTTTGGCAGGTGGCGGTACCGCTCTTGGCAATACTAGTGGTTGCACAACTGCTGTATCGCCTGTTTTATCGCGCACCGAGCCTGCATTTTATGAATTTTGGCGACAGTTTAAGTCAGTATTTAGGAGAGATTGGTCGTTTTGCTGTATTTAACACCGATGCAAAGCCTTGGCCTGTTGCCGATTGGCCGCAAGCGCGAGTTGCTAATGGTGAAGCGGCGCATGTTCCTAAAGCAAAAGATGCAGCGGCGGCGCCAGCAAGTGCAGCAACGGCATCTGTGACTGAAGCTGCGGTTGAGGTGAAGCAAGCAGTAACAGAGTTAGAAGAAGAGTTAGCAATTACTGAAGTACATGTAACTGACGCAGTAGAAGAAGCTGCGCCTGAAGATCAAGCCGATCAAGCAGATCAAGCAGATCTTGCTGAGAATAAAAAACCCACAGCAGCAGGAGAAGAGCACGCTGCGCCAGCAGTTGCTGAAGGTACAGCTGAAGCGATTCAAGAGACTAAAGACGCTGAAGACGCTCAAGCTCAAGCCGACACGGCAAAAGATGAGCCAAAGCCATGAAGTTATGGTTATTAAGGCATGGCGCTGCAGAAGCTTATCAAAAACACGATGCTGACCGGCAGTTAACTGAGCACGGCCGCCAACAAGTATTGCAGGCGGCTGAGTTTTTACGTGGTGTACAGTTTGATCGAGTACTGTCCAGTCCTTACATACGTGCACGGCAGACCACCGAGTTGATCTGCACAGCTTTACCCTACAGCGGAACCGTTGAAGTCGTGCCCTGGCTGACTCCAGAGGGTGATGTGCGTGAGGTGGTGCGTAAACTGGATGGTTATCCGGTCAAGAATTTATTGATTGTGGCTCACCAGCCGCTCTTAGGCTATTTAGCCAGCTGGTTGGTTGATGCGGACCGTCAACATGGTTTAGCCATGAATACCGCTAGCGTCGCCTGCTTAGAAGGTGATTTTGTTGGTGCGGGTTTAATGCAGTTGCACTCTTTGCAACATGTTCAGGGCTAAACGTCCGCTCTTGTATAGAGAAAATTGAAAATTTAAGGAGTACCGAGTGCCTGTTGCTCAAGAAATACGGATTCAATTGCCACATATCGATTTAGCGGCACGGGTGTACGGACCAGAAGATGGCCAACCGGTACTGGCGCTGCATGGCTGGCTGGATAACGCCATGACCTTTGATCTATTGGCACCGAAGCTGCAAGGGTTGCGTATTGTGGCCATTGATATGGCAGGGCATGGTCACTCAGGTCATCGTGCGCCAGGCGCTGGCTACCAACTGTGGGATTATGCCTTCGATGCGTTAATGGCAACACAGCAACTGGGCTGGGAAAAGTTCTCACTGCTGGGTCACTCTTTGGGTGGTATTGTTAGCGTGCTTATTGCTGGCGCAGTGCCTGAGCGGGTTGAGCGTATCGCTTTGATTGATGGTTTGGTACCGGATACTGGTGAAGCTGATAAAGCACCGAAAAAGCTCGGGGAAGCCTTGTTGGCACAAATCAGTTTGGCGAGTAAAAACAAAACAGTCTACAAAACAGTTGAGCAAGCGGTGCGCGCACGCATGGCTGGCTTTATGCCGGTGAGCCAATTGGCTGCAGAGTTGTTAGCGCAGCGTGGCTTAAGTCCAGTGGCTGGAGGTTACAGCTGGAACAGCGACTCACGCTTGACGCTGCCTTCACCATTGCGTTTAACCATGGCGCACGCTGCTGCTTTTGTTCAAGCTGTGCAATGCCCAATGCAACTGGTGGTGGCCGAGGACGGGGTGTTGTTGAAAGAGCCTGATTTTGTAAAGTTTATCAGCACTTACCCACTGAATGTGCAACGCTTACCCGGCGGTCATCACTTGCATCTAGATGATGAGCAAGGCGCGCAAGCGGTCGCTGAGTGTATCCAGGGTTTTCTTCGGACATGATAGAGCTGCGCAAGGTGTTACGCTAAAGCCTTTAATTGAAGAGGTGGTTATGAGTGATTTTTATCCAGCGGCGACGCCCTTTGGAGATACAGTAGCCATTGCTTTAGCAGAGCTGGCGCTAGTTTATCACTGGCATATTTTAGCGCTGGCGCCCATGGTGCAAAAAGAGTTACAGATATGTGTTGGCGCTGCAGTGAACGAGAGCGTCATACCCACCCACAGATTATATTGGTAAGGTGATAATGCACAATCGAATGCTACAAGCGGCTATGGCCGTGCTACTGACTGCTTCTGGCAGTTTTGCTTATGCCAATCATTTCGATGAGTTGCTAAGCCTTGAGTCCTTGCGTGATGCAAGAATTATGACAGAGCACCAAGAAAGCAACCTAGAGAAAATCTATCCACAAGGGTCAGTGCGACGTATCAGTGGTAGAACGCGCTACAGCGGAGAAGTTTTGGTGCGCGGCTCAGTGGATGTATTAACTGTGCAGCTGGCGCCAACCCATGAGGCGCTGGATGCCTTTGATGCCACCCGTGAACTTTTGCAAGATCGACACGCCGATATGCTGTACTGGTGTGCGGCACGTGAGTGCGGGCCCAGTAACCTCTGGGCAAACCAAGTCTTCGGTAACTCGCGTTTATACGGTCCTGATGATCAACAAGCCTATGCTTTATTCCGTATAGCCGATGGTGAGCAGGACAACCTGATGGCGGTGTATGCAATTACGCGGGGCAATGGTCGTGGGTTTTTGCATGCGGAATATTTTCAGGCAGAACAATTGCCGAGCGACTTGCTACCAACACCAACCACTTTAGAGCGGCAATTAAACACAGACAATCGTTTGTCGTTGTCTCGTTTAGACGGTGAACCGGATCCAGTGTGGGTTAAGTTGTTGGTGCGGGCATTGAATCAAAACAGCACCATGCGTATCAGTATGGCGGGAGAACATGCGCAAGCTTGGCGTGATGCCATGGTGAATCAAGGTTTGCGGAAAAATCGAGTGGAACTTGAAGCCGACTATGAGCAGCCAGGACTTGTTTTACAGCGACTGCCTTAGGGATTAGTCTTTAGATGGATGGACTGAATGTTCAGCAATGATCGCTTGTTAGTACAGATCTTATTATTGGCTTTGTTGGGCGCCTGTTTATGGGTACTGGCGCCTTTTATGACGGCATTGTTTTGGGCTGCGGTATTGGCTTTTGCCAGTTGGCCATTAATGCGCTATTTAACCCGCATACTGAGGGGGAGAGCGTCTTTAGCTGCGAGTTTGCTGACTGCTGGCTGGGTGGTAATTGTTGCCGGTCCTCTGGTGTGGCTTGGTTTTAATATCGCTGATCATATTAAAACAGCGACTGAGTTGATTAAAAATCTAAGGATGACGGGCTTGCCCGAGGCACCTGAGTGGCTGGTGGATATGCCGCTGATAGGTGATCGCTTGCTGGAACTGTGGAGTATTGTTGATCAGCAGGGCGCGGCAATGTTAGCGACAGCCAAACCCTACCTCGGGCAGATGGGCAATTGGCTGTTATCACGCAGTGCCAGTATTGGCTCTGGGTTTTTAGAGTTGGCGCTAAGTCTAGTGTTGGTGTTTTTCTTCTATCGAGATGGCCCACGTTTAGCCAATTTTGTGAAGAGTTTGGTTCAACGCTTAATTGAAAACCGTGCAGATTATTATATTGATCTGGTGGCTGGCACAGTGCGCCGTGTGGTAAACGGTGTCATTGGTACAGCAGCAGCACAAGCAATGGTAGCGCTGGTGGGCTTTTTAATTGCCGGTGTGCCAGGCGCTTTATTGCTGGCTGCATTGACCTTTATGCTCAGTCTAATTCCCATGGGGCCGCCTTTAATCTGGGGGCCTGCTGTAGCATGGCTGTTTATGCAGAATGAATACGGCATGGGAGCTTTCTTGCTGATTTGGGGGCTGTTTGTAATCAGTATGGTGGATAACGTTTTAAAACCGTACTTGATCAGCCGGGGCGGTAACTTACCCTTAGTGGTTGTGCTCATGGGTGTATTTGGCGGACTGTTTGCGTTTGGTTTTATGGGGTTATTCTTAGGCCCAACTTTGCTGGCAGTCGCTTATAGCTTAGTCAGCGATTGGGTTACCAGTAATCAACCGAATAATACTCCGCCGCAATAAACTAAAAAAAGGATAAAACTATGCGTTTATATTGGTTAACCTTGCCTTTAGCAGCCCTCGTATTGTCGGGGTGCGCCGCTAAAACCAACTACCGTACAAGCTGTGCGCAAGAGTTGGATGCCGCTTGGCAAGAATTAGATATTGCTAAGGCAGAAGGCTTTGCCGGCACTGTCAGCTATTCAAAAGCCTTAACTCTGATTACCGGAGCGAAAGCCCAGCAACAGTTTGAGGTGTATGACGGCTGTACCCAGAAAGCTAAAAAAGCCCGCTTCTATATTAAAGAATCACGGGCTGGGCGCTAACACAGCAAGTGCGTTATTGCGCTAGTCAATCAGTGGCGAGTCACTGCGCAGCGGCAACTGCTATAAGGTTAAAGTAATGCTGGATCGATTGTTGTTAGTGGCTTTAGCGCCGATTTTATTATGGCAAGGGCGCAAGGTTCGACAATCGACCCTGCGTCTGCCTGAAGCGGCTGGTGCGCGTGCCGGCCATGTGGGGCAGGGACAAACTTTACGGGTGTTGCTGCTGGGCGACTCCTCTGCAGCGGGTGTTGGTGCGACAACTCAAGAGCGCGCCTTGGCAGGGCAGCTGGCTGAACAGCTCAGTGCGCATTACCAAGTCACTTGGCAAGTGCTGGCCGCTGGCACGCAAGATGCACATTGGTTGGCTCAACTGCAATTGCTGCACAAGCGCTTAAGTACTGAGTTTAATGTGCAGCATATTTTTATTTCAGCGATCCCGCCCATGCAACACTTCACTGCCTTACCGCGGCCCTTAAGTGATTATTTAGGGCGTCGCGCCCGGCGTTTAAATCGTCTCACTGCGCAGCTTGCGCAAGCCAATAGTGCTGTATCCTTTCTGCCGATTGAGCTGGGTGTCAGTCCAGAGTTGTTAGCTGAAGATGGCTTTCATCCCAGTGAGCAAGCCTATACTTTGTGGGCGCAGCAGTTGGCTATTGGCATTAAAAATGTCGGTTTAGCGGACCGAGTCAGCAATAAGTAATCTTTTTATATACTATGCGGCCGCATAGCAATTTAATTAAATTTAGGAGGCCTTGCGTGCCTATTACTGTGTGGGGGTTAGCGATTGCTCAAGCGTTGCTAACCACAGGAAATATTTTATTGGTGGCGGTTTCAGCGTTAATTGGTAAGCAATTAGCCAGTCACCCAGCACTGATTACTTTACCGGTGGCGTTGCAGTTTCTTGGCTTGATTATGGCCACCTTACCGGCTGCACATCTGATGCATAAAATGGGGCGTAAAGTTGGCTTTATTGCCGGTAACTGCATTGGTTTATTGGGCACTTGGGTGGCGCTACAAGGCTTAGAAGCCAACAGTTTGATGCATTTTGCCACTGGTACATTTTTAATTGGCATGGCCATTGGAACCGGTCAACAGTACCGTTTTGCTGCTTTAGATGTGTGTTCAGTGGAGCAGCGGCCACGGGCGATCAGTATGGTAATGGCCGGTGGTATTTTGGCGGCTGTTTTGGGCCCCAACTTAGCCATTTGGTCGCGGCAATGGTTCGATGGCAACCCATTTATAGGTGCGTTTTACGGGCTGTTTATGATTTATGTCTTAGCCTTGCTGTTGATCAGTAGTTTGCCATTGGCAGCACCGATTAAACACACAGTGAAGCAGGTCACGCGCAGCTACCGTGAGCTGTTTAAGCAGCCGTTGCTGATTGCAGCGATAGCTTCTGGGGCGATTGGCTATGCCATTATGGTGTTAATAATGACGGCCACGCCCATTGCCATGCAACAGGATAATTTTCCCTTTAGCAATATTGCTTGGGTGATTCAGTGGCATGTGCTGGGCATGTATGCGCCGTCATTTTTTACCGGTGGACTGATTCGTCGTTACAGCTCGCGCACGGTTATTTTATGGGGCTGTTGGATTTTAGCTTTGTGCGTTGTGGTTAATGTGCTGGGTAATAGCTTTTGGCATTATTTAATTGGTTTGCTGTTGCTGGGTGTCGGTTGGAACTTTACTTATATTGGCGCGACCCATTTATTAACCTTCACTTATACCCCAGCGGAACAGGGTAAGGTGCAGGGGATTAATGAGTTTATGGTGTTTACTGCTGCAGCATTTGGCAGTTTATTCGCCGGTGTCGGTGTGGATAAATTTGGCTGGATTTGGCTGAATATCGTTTCGTTACCGCCAGTGATTCTTGTGGCCTGGTGGATTATGGGTCTGGCGGATCAGCGCGCCCGTGTGCGGGAAACAACTAAGTAGCTGGGTGTTGTTGCGCCGCAGCTCAATTGAGTTGTGCGGCGTAGAGTCTTGTATGTATAGGACAGTTTTTACTTTGGCCAGTAAAAACTGTCCGGTTGTTCACGTGCACCAAAAATAGCTTGACCAATGCGTACGATGGTTGCGCCTTCGGCGATGGCCAGTTCAAAGTCGCCGGACATGCCCATGGACAGCTCAGTGAGTTGCATGCCTTCGGGAGCAGTGCTTTGCAGACTGTCGCGCAGTTCGCGGAGCATGACAAAGCACTTGCGTACCGCAGTTTGGTCTGTGGAGTGGATGGCTAAGGTCATTAGACCGCGTACCCGTAAACGGGGGAATTGGGCCAATTGGGCGATCAGTTCTGGCGCTTCTTCAGGGGTGATACCAAATTTACTCTTTTCGCCTGAGGTGTTGATTTGTACCAGTACGTCGAGATGGCGATCTTCTATGTCTAGGCGCTGATTAAGTACTTGCGCGAGGCGCAGGCTATCCAGGGCGTGAAACTCACTGGCAAAGCGGGCTACATACCTGGCTTTGTTGGTTTGTAAATGGCCAATGACGCTCCATTCTAAGTCGGTTAAATCTTCGAGCTCTTGCCATTTTTGGTAGGCTTCTTGAACTTTGTTTTCACCCAGCATGCGGCAACCCGCTGCGTAGGCCAGGCGCAGATAGTCGGCTGAGTGCGTTTTACTGACTGGCAATAAGCGTACCTCTTGCGGATCGCGTCCAGCTGCTAGGCAGGCTTGGTCAATTCGTTCACGCACGGTGGCTAAATTCTGACGAATTTGCTCAATCGTTTCAGCTTGTGGGAAAGTGCTGCTGCTGTTGTTCAAGGTGGACTCCTCTAAACACATATACAAATATGGAAGATAGTCTAGCAGGCTTGGGTGGTTTAGTGCGGGGCACACAGAGGGTTTTGAGAGTAAAACATTCATTAATAAAGCATTGAGCGTAGATGTGTGTCTGGCGGCCTGCGCTGAGTCTGTTGTTCCCTCAGCGAGACTTCCTGTCTCGATTCGGGCGCTGCGCCATCCCTGGCTACGCTTGTCACAGACCCAGCGCAGCACGCCGCTGACTAGTTGTTGTGTGAGTGGGTTTTGTTTAAGTCTAATTTTAAAAAGCGTCAATTGTATGCATGGCGCAGTGCCAGAGTTGAACCCTGGATGGGTTCATCGACGGATTAACACCTACCCCGAAGTACGATACGCAGCAGGCTGCCTAGCAAAGCAGCTATAAAGCATAGAGTGTGGCGCACTAGCGGTTTGCCGCTGTGGAATCTGCTAAACTTTGTAAAATTTAGCTTGATGGAAAATCATGAAGTTTGTAATCAATGTGTTGTCGTCCAGTACGGCGCCTTCAACACGGCGAGCGCTGCGTTTTGCACAAACAGTGCTGGCTGAAGGGCATGAAATTGTCCGGGTGTTTTTTTACCAAGACGGCGTTTTAACTGCGTCCAATAATCTGGTGCTGGCGCAGGATCAAACTGATATTGCACAGCAGTGGCAAGCGTTTATCAGCGAGAACCGGCTGGATGCGGTGGTGTGTATTGCTGCTGCGTTACGCCGTGGGGTGTTGGATCAGGCCGAAGCGCAGCGTTATCAGCGTGACGCAGTCAATCTTGCTGAGGGTTATGAGTTATCAGGGTTGGGCCAGTTGCATGATGCCCTACAGCAAGCCGATCGTGTCGTTAGTTTTGGAGGTGCATAATGGCTAAATCAGTCTTATTGATCAGTCGCCAAGCGCCTTGGGCCGGGATTGCTGCTGCGGAAGCCTTGGATATTGCTTTAGCAGCTGGCGCCTTTGATTTGCCGCTGAGCATGTTATTTATCGATGAAGGCGTGTTGCAATTGTTAGAGCAGCAGCAACCGCAGCAATTAGAACAAAAAGACCTTTCAGCTAATCTGCAAGCCTTACCGATGTTTGGTATTGAGCAGCTCTATGTGGCTCAGCATTGTTTAGCAGAGCGCGGCTTAGATCAGAGCCAACTGGCGGTGCAGGCGGAGCCGTTGGATGACTTACAAATCCAGCAATTGATTGGCCAATTTGACCACCTGGTGACAGTTTAATGAGCACTTTACATATTTTAAATGCAGCACCAGCACAAAGTAGCCAGCTCAACAGTTGCTTACGGGTGTTGTCGGCAGAGGATGGCATTTTGCTTTGCGGTGAAGCGGTGCAGGCCTTGCGCGCGGGCAGTGCTGTTGCAAAGCAGTTATTGGCATGCGAGCAAACATATCAGCTCTATGCGTTGCAGGAAGATTTAGCAGCGCGGGCCATTGATGCCAGCCAGATGCCGGTTACTGTGGTGGATTATTCAGGGTTTGTGGCGTTAACTGTTGAGTACGCACGGGTCAATAGTTGGACATGAGTACAGAAAACTTAATTGTAGCCGGGCGCGAGATCCCACTTGATCAGGATGCCTGCTTATGCCATTTAGACGATTGGTCTGAGCCTGTGGCCCATGCATTGGCGGCTCGGGAAGGGATTGAATTGACTACTGCGCACTGGGAAGTTTTATACCTGTTACAGCAGTTCTATCAAGAATTTCAATTGTCGCCAGCCAACCGTGCTTTAGTCAGATATGTGGCGCTTAATTTAGGTAAAGAAAAAGGTAACAGTTTGTACTTAAATGGTTTGTTTAATGGTATGCCGGCCAAGCTTGCCGCACGTTTAGCGGGGCTGCCGAAGCCGGCCAATTGTTTTTAAAGCCTAGGTCAGCATTCAGTGGATGATCAGCCAACACAAAGCATGCTTGTCATCATTAAGGCCCGTATGCTGTATCCACATCAATAATAATTATCGGCTAGGAGCACTGCAATGAGTGAAGCGATTGAACATCCCTTTGCCCCTTTTGTACGTATTTTAGGTAAAGGACAAAAAGGCTCACGGGGGTTAAAGCAAGACGAAGCCTATCAAGCCATGGGCATGCTGCTTGATGGTCAGGTGGAAGACACCCAACTTGGCGCTTTTTTAATGCTACTGCGCTTTAAAGAGGAAACTCCTGAAGAGTTAGCGGGTTTTACCCGTGCCGTACGTGAGCGGGTAAATGCACCGGCCATCGCGGTTGATATTGATTGGCCAACCTACGCCGGTAAACGTCGGCAGTTACCGTGGTTTCTGCTGGCTGCAAAAGCTTTAGCCAATAATGGTGTGCGTATTTTAATGCACGGCGGTGGACAGCACACTGCTGGACGCATGTACGCAGAAGACCTGTTGGACAGTCTGACGATTGTTTCTTGTGCATCTTGGGATGAAGTCGCGCAGTGTCTGGATCGTGACAATATTGCTTTTGCTCCCTTAGGGAGTTGGATGCCACGTCTGCAGCGCATGATTGATTTGCGTAGTACCTTGGGTTTGCGCTCGCCGGTGCACTCATTAGCACGTTTACTGAATCCATTATCCGCCCGCTGTGGACTGCAAAGTGTTTTTCACCCCGGATATCAAGAGGTGCATCAGCAAGCCAATGTGATTCTTAACGATCATGCTTTAGTGATCAAAGGTGATGGTGGCGAGATTGAAGTGCGTCCCGATACCACTGATCAGCTCTTAGGCGCGACCAATGGTCAAGCTTGGGGTGAAACATGGCCTGCGCAAATTGGTCGTCAGGTCAAAGCACAAACCTTGGACGCAGAGCGTTTACTGGCAGTATGGCGGGGCAGTGATCAGGACTTATACGGCGAGCAGGCTGTGCTAGCCACCATGGCGCTGGCATTACGTGGCTTAGGTCGTGAGCGTGATGCAGCGTTTACAGAAGCTGAGCAAATGTGGGCAAATCGTCACTAAAAACAGATCAGTGCAGCGCTGCAAACGAGCTCAATAACCCTGCACCGCTGCGCTGCATGATCAGCACTGAGCTTTAGCCGCCCAAGTAGGCTTGGCGCACTGCTTCGTTGTTGAGCAGGTTCTCGCCACTATCTTCCAAAACAATGCGGCCATGCTCCATAACATAACCGCGGTCGGCCAGTTTTAACGCTTGGTTGGCATTTTGCTCCACTAAGAAGACGGTCACGCCATCGTTGCGTAATTGCTCCAAGATTTGGAAAATCTGCTGAATAATAATGGGTGCAAGCCCTAACGAAGGTTCATCCAGTAACAGTAAACGCGGTTCGCTCATCAAAGCGCGGCCAATCGCCAGCATTTGCTGTTCGCCACCACTCATGGTGCCAGCTCGTTGTTGAAAGCGTTCCTGTAAACGTGGAAATAAAGACAGGACGCGATCTAAACGATCCCCGCGGGCATGTTTGTCATCACAGAAGAAAGCCCCCATGGCCAAATTTTCTTCCACGGTCAGGCGGGCGAAAACTCGGCGGCCTTCCGGCACAATGGCCATGCCTTTACGCATAATTTGCGCAGTGGTTTTGCCACGTAAGGGCTCGCCTTCATAAATGATGTCACCGCTAGCCGCTTGTGGGTCGCCGCATAAGGTCATCATTAAGGTAGTTTTTCCCGCACCGTTGGCGCCAATTAAGGTGACAATTTCACCGCGATTGACCTTAATCGACACATCGTGCAGCGCCTGAATTTTGCCGTAATAGGTGCATACATTATTCATTACCAGCATTTTTATTCCTCACCCAGGTAGGCTTTAATCACCGCTGGATTATTCCGCACCTGCTCAGGGGTTCCAGACGCTAAAGGAGTGCCTTGGTTGATCACCACTATGTGGTCAGAGATATCCATCACCAATTTCATATCATGTTCAATCAGCAATACGCTGATGTCATGTTCATCACGTAACTCGTTAATCAGCAGCTTAAGCTGATGAGTTTCGCTGGGGTTTAACCCCGCCGCAGGTTCATCCAGCATCAACAGGGATGGACGGGTGACCATGCAGCGAGCGATTTCTAAACGGCGTTGTGGGCCGTAGGCGAGGGTGCCTGCTTCACGATTCGCCGCGTCCAGCAGCTGCACTTTCTTTAACCAGTACACAGCGTTGTCCAGTGCTTCTTGCTCAGCTTCACGGTAGCTGCGAGTTTTAAATAAACCTGCAAGTAAACTGTTATTTAGATGCTGATGCTGGGCTACCAATAAGTTTTCCAACACGGTCATATCTTTAAATAAACGCACGTGCTGGAAGGTGCGGATCATACCTTTACGGGCGATTTTATAACCGGTTAAGCCCTGTACTTCCTCGCCGGCAAAGATCACCTTGCCTGCGGTAGGTTTATAAAAGCCAGTTAAGCAGTTAAATACCGTGGTTTTTCCTGCACCGTTGGGACCAATCATGGAAACAATTTGCCCGTGTTTGATCGTCAAACCCACGCCATTGACTGCCAGTAAACCGCCAAAACGCATGGTTAAGCCAGAAACCTCTAAAATATTGCTGCTCATTGTTGTAACTCCACATGAGGGCGTTTCATCGGCAGCAAACCTTGCGGTCGCCAAATCATCATCAGCACCATCATTAAACCAAACAGCAACATACGGTATTCGTTAAATTCGCGGGCCATTTCTGGCAGTACAGTCATGGCAATCGCCGCTAAAATCACCCCGATTTGCGAGCCCATTCCGCCTAAAACCACAATGGCTAAGATGATGGCCGACTCAATAAAAGTAAAGGATTCAGGGCTGATAAAACCCTGCCGCGCGGCAAAGAAACTACCGGCAAAACCAGCAAAGGTTGCGCCAATGGTAAAGGCGCTGAGCTTAATGTTGGTGGGGTTCAAGCCTAAAGCACGGCTGGCAATTTCATCTTCGCGAATGGCTTCCCAAGCGCGACCAATGGGCATGCGAATCAGGCGATTGATCACAAAAATTGTGATCAAGACTAAAACCAATGCCAATAAGTAGAGAAAGATCACTCGATGCATTGAATTAAAATCAAGGCCAAAAAACTCATGGAAAGTTTGTGTGCCTTCGCTGGCGCGGCGACTGAACTCTAAGTTAAATAAGGTCGGTTTAGGAATATTGCCAATCCCACGGGGGCCACCGGTCAGGTCAGTGAGGTTGTTCAGCATAATGCGAATAATCTCACCAAAACCTAGGGTCACAATGGCTAAGTAATCCCCTCTGAGGCGCAGCACCGGGAAGCCTAAAATAAAGCCAAAGAATGCCGCCATAATGCCTGCTGCGACCAAGCCCGTCCAAAAACCAACGCCAAAATACATGGCCAGCATGGCATAGGTATAGGCACCAACTGCATAGAAGCCTACATAGCCCAAATCTAACAGTCCGGCTAAACCTACTACGATATTCAGGCCGAGACTGAGCATAATGTAGATCAGCACTAAGGTGGCCAGATCCACTTGGCTGCGCGAGCCTAAAAACGGGAACATTAATGCCGCAACAATCAGGAAACTCCAGAATAAGCGCTGCAGCGATTTGCGCTGGCCGAGCGAATGTAGCGCTGAAGGCAGGCTTGGTTTAGGAATAAAGCCAAAAAAGCGTTCAATGTAGTCGCGCAATAAGTTGTAGAAGAAGATCAGCGCAGTGGCCGCAGCAACTTGCCAGAGGACCGCAGGTTCGGCGCCAACCAAAGTAAGCTCAGTGCCCACTTGAGTAAGACGAACGCCCAGTAAGATTGCGCTTAGAGCCAGAGTAACAATTGCGGAGAAAATCGCTGATTTAATATATAAACGCATTAAACTTTCTCCACTTCAGGACGACCTAAAATACCGGTCGGACGAAACAGCAGAATTAGAATAAGCAGGGCAAAAGCCACCACATCTTTGTATTGACTGCTGAAGTAACCTGAGGTCATGGCTTCGGTGACTCCCAGTACTAAGCCGCCCAGTACCGCGCCAGGAATACTGCCAATCCCGCCCAACACAGCAGCCGTAAAGGCTTTTAAACCGGCCATAAAGCCAATGTAAGGGTTCACCACGCCGTAATATAAACTCAGCAGCACACCTGCTACAGCTGCCAGTACCGCACCAATCACAAAGGTGATACCGATAATGGCATTGCTATTAATCCCCAATAACCCAGTCATTTTGATATCTTCAGAACAGGCACGGCAGGCGCGTCCGGTGCGTGAGCGGGAAATAAAAATACTCAGCGCAATCATCGCCACTAAAGTGGTCACAAAAATAATAATTTGCATATAGGACAAGCTGGCATGGAAGCTGGCTTCGTCGCCTAGGGTGACGCTACCAGTGACTAGACGCGGCATAGCAACATCCCGTGCGCCTTGGGCGATACGGACAAAGTTTTGCAATAGAATCGACATACCAATGGCGGAAATCAGCGGAATTAAACGGTGGCTGCCGCGTAATGGGCGGTAAGCAACCCGTTCAATGCTGTAGCCGTAAGCGCTGGTCACCACAATACTGAGGATAAAAGCCCCGAAAATCAGCAGTGGCAAGCTTTCCAGCCCCAACATGGCGAGGCCGGTTAATGCAATAAAAGTGACATAACTACCGATCATATAAACCTCGCCGTGGGCGAAGTTGATCATGCCAATAATGCCATAGACCATGGTATAACCAATGGCAATTAAGGCATAGGTACTGCCTACGGTTAGACCGTTAAGCAATTGTTGCAGAAAATAAAAAAACGCTTCGTTCATAAGAATATCCGGCAAACAAAACAGCCTCGCCGTGCAAGTGTACGCACGACGAGGCTTGAGGCAGTTAAATTACTCGGTTAGAGCTGTCTTGCTGCCGTCTGCGTGCCATTCGTAGACAATAAAGCTGAAGTTCTTCAGGTCGCCTTTATCGTCAAACTCAAGCACACCGGTTGGCGTGTCAAAGCTATTGCTGCGCAGGGTTTCTGCCACTACCTCAGGGTCTTGTGAATTGCTGATGGTCATGGCATCGGCCATCACTTGTACCGCTGCGTAAGCAGGGAAGACAAATGCGCCGCGCGGGTCTTGTTTTTTCGCTTTAAAGGCTTCAACTAAGTGGGCGTTCTTAGGATCTGCATCAAAGGCTTTGGGTAAGGTCACTAACATGCCTTCTGATGCTTCACCGGCAATTGCGGAAATGTCGCTATTACCCACGCCTTCAGGGCCCATAAAGCGCGCATTGAATTTGTTTTCTGCAGATTGACGCAGCAACATGCCCATTTCAGGGTGGTAGCCACCAAAGTACACGAAGTCTACGTCTTCTTTTTTCAGCTTGGCAATCAGTGCGGAGAAATCCTTATCACCTGCAGTAATGCCTTCAAATAAGACCACTGGAATCTTAGCAGTATCCAGTGCATCTTTTACAGCGGTAGCGATGCCTTCACCATACTGTTGCTTATCATGCAGTACAGCAGCGCGCTTAGGCTTAAGCTGATTCACCACATATTCTCCGGCGGTTGGACCTTGCATGGTGTCAAGACCAATGGTGCGGAAAATCAGGGTGTGACCTTTTTGGGTCAACTCTGGGGTGGTGGAGGCCGCGGTGATCATTAAGATGCCTTCTTCATCATAAATATCGGCAGCGGGCTGACTGGAACCTGAGCAAAGATGGCCCACGACAAAGCGGATATCATCATTGACAATTTTATTCGCCACCGCGACCGCTTGTTTTGGATCACAAGCGTCATCATAGGTCACAGCTTCCAGCATGCTGCCATTCACCCCACCGGCTTTATTGATTTGCTCAATGGCCATTAATGCGCCAATGGACTGCATATCACCATACTGGGCAACAGGGCCAGTCACAGGACCAGCTAAAGCTATTTTAATTGGCTCCGCAGCAAATGAGTAACTTGCTACACCAGCTAAAGCCATCGCAGCAAAAAGTTTGCTAATACGTCGAGTTGTTTTGCGCATAAAGTAGGCACCTTTTAATAGTATTCTTATAGTTCTATCGCTTAAATAGGTTCAAGCGATAGAGTGCAGCGAATGTCAGTGTAGAGAACTTCGTTAGTAAGTGGAACTGTGTAATATAGCCTTTTAATCAAGCTTAGGGGGCCGAGTGCCAATTGCTTGCAACCAGTGCCGCGATGAGCTGAACAGGGGGTTGATGGTGACCCGTTAGTCAGGAGTGGTAACGTATGTATGAGTCAATCAGTGAGCCGATATTAAGTCGCTGGCAGTTTTATCAGCGTCTTATGTACCACGTGTTTATTGCCGTAGTGGTGATTAGCGTTTCAGTGTTTATCGGAATGCTGGGCTTTATATTCTTTGAAGATATGTCGTGGCACGATGCCTATTTGCATGCAGCATTATTATTGGGTGGGCAGGGTGCTGTAACGCCTCCGCAAAGCATCAGTGGCAAACTTTTTGTTGGTTTTTATGGCCTGTATGCTGGATTGATTTTTGTTGCAGCGTTAGGAATTATCTTTGCCCCAGTAGCACACCGCATTCTACATAGACTCCACTTGGATGAGGATGACTAAGCGAGGTTGACACAACTTACTGCGATAAAAATTGCTGTATATCGCAGTAAGTGGCTAAAGTTTAAACCGTGCGCGAGAACTCGCCTCGTTGTTTTGCGCCAAGGTAGGCATCAAACGCCATAGCGACACTGCGCATCATCAAATTACCCTTAGGCAGCAGCACAATAGCGTCATCACTAATGCTGACCAGACCATCTTCCACTTGCTCTTGCAGTTGCTGCAGAGCGTCGGCGAAATACTGATTAAACTGAATCCCGTGTTGCGCTTCGATTTGTGCAATATCAATACGGTTATGACACATCAAAGCGCTGATCACATCACGGCGCAGACGGTCATCGGCATTCAGCTGATAGCCGCGCTGCAATGGGAGTTCGCCCTTGTTCAAGTAGGCATAGTATTGCGACAGTTCTTTAACGTTTTGGCTGTAGGTATCACCCACCTTGCCAATTGACGACACTCCTAGGCCGATTAAGTCACAATCAGCGTGGGTTGAGTAGCCTTGGAAGTTACGCTGTAGGGTGTCGTTAATCCGCGCTTGCGCCAACTCATCTTCAGGTAGGGCGAAGTGATCCATACCGATATACACATAGCCGGCGCTGCATAAACGACGAATGGTGAGCTCTAATAATTCCAATTTGCGCTCTGGCGGGGGCATATCTTCAGGGCGAATCAAACGCTGGGCACGAACCAATTTTGGTAAATGCGCGTAACTGTAAGCGGCAATCCGATCAGGACGCAAGGCAATGATTTTATCTAAAGTGGTATTAAAGCTATCAACCGTTTGCAAAGGCAGCCCATAAATCAAGTCAACACTGATGGAGCGAAACTCTGCTTTGCGGGCTGCGGTCATTAACACTTCCACTTGCTCGTCGCTTTGAATGCGATTGACCGCTTTTTGCACATCAGGGTCAAAGTCTTGCACGCCAAAACTGATCCGGTTAAAACCTAAGTCACGCAGTTGTTGAATTTGCTCAGGAGTAATGGTGCGCGGATCAATTTCTAAAGAAAATTGACGTTGCTCGCTCATATCTAAATTAAACGCACTGTGCAATGTATCCATTAAATCAGTGAGTTGTTCTTGCGTAAGATAGGTTGGCGTTCCGCCACCGAGGTGCAATTGGGTGACTGGGCGTTTTTTATCAAATAAGCTGGCCTGTAAATGAATTTCTTTTTTTAGATACTCAAGGTATTCAACGGCACGGCTGGTTTTTTGTGTAATAATTTTATTACAGGCGCAGTAGTAACACAGGCTTTTACAAAACGGGATATGGATATAAATGGATAATGCTTTGGCCTCAGGCTGCTGGTTACTTTGCGTGGCGGCTTGGCGGTAATTATCCTCAGCAAATGCAGTGTGAAATTGTGGTGCTGTAGGGTAGGAGGTGTAGCGTGGACCCGGACGGTCGTATTTTTCCACAAGTGCTCGGTTAAAGCTCGGCATATGCTCCATTGGCCAGACCCTTATATAATAAATAGCTGATTTTAAGATCAGTTTAGCTGATCATACTGAATGGATATAGACTACCCTATGCGCGCTACTTTGCGGTAACAGAGCTACAGGATCTTGATTTAGGGCAATTTTTAGGTCGGAGAGCGGTCTGATCAACTACATATAAGACACATAATGAAGAGTACGTATTTTCGCTGGATGATCATTAGTTTGAGTTTTTTTATCGCGGGATGCCAGAGTCTGCCGAGCTTAGAAGGGCGCAGTCAATCCCAGGCTTACACTAAAGAGCAAGTATCTGACACCTATTTTGCCAAAGCCATGACGCCGCTAGAGCAGCAACATGGTGCTGAGCAAAGCGGTATTTATCCATTGGTAGAAGCGGATGAAGCCTTTGCCGCACGCATGCTGCTGGCCAAATATGCCCAGCGTAGCCTAGATGTGCAATATTATATTTGGCGCCGGGATATGACCGGCACTATGTTGTTTGAAGCCTTACATGAAGCTGCAGATCGCGGTGTGCGCGTCCGTTTGTTATTGGATGATCATAATACCAACGGCAATGATCCTATTTTGCTTGGATTACACAGCCACGAAAATATAGAGGTGCGGTTATTTAATCCCTTTATGCTGCGCAGCCCACGCTGGTGGGGGTTTATCACGGATTTCTCTCGGCTCAATCGACGGATGCATAATAAGTCATTTATTGCCGATAACTCGCTGAGCATTATCGGTGGGCGCAATATAGGTGATGAATACTTTGGTGCCACCGATGATGTGCTGTTTGCCGACTTAGATATACTCAGTGCTGGCGCTGCAGTACGGGATGTGTCCGAGGACTTTGATAAGTATTGGCACAGTGCATCGTCCTACCCGCTGGAGCGCGTGGTGAGCAAAAATAACGCTATGCCGCTGACTGAATTGCGCAAACAAGCGACAGACATACGAGGCAGTGAGGCTGCGCAGAAGTATGTGGCCTACTTGCGAGAGTCGCCCTTTATCGCGCAGCTTGAACAACGCAAAATTGACTTTGAATGGCTTAAAGTACGTATGGTCAGTGATGATCCGCGTAAAGGTCTGGGTAAAGCTGAGAAAGAAGGTTTATTGATTCAGCAGTTTCAAGACATTATTGGCGACCCCACAGTTGATGTTGAGTTGGTCTCGCCGTACTTTGTGCCGACCGCAGCAGGTGTTGAAGCCTTTGCTTGGTTAGTGCGCAAGGGGGTTGAGGTCAAGGTGCTGACCAACTCTTTATCAGCCACAGATGTGGCTATTGTGCATGCAGGCTATGCTAAACGCCGTAAAGCGTTGCTGAAAGCCGGTGTTACTTTATATGAAATGCAGCGCCATCCGACCCAAGTCAAGCGGATGAAACGTAAAAAGCGTTTTTTGGGCAGTTCCGGCTCAAGTTTGCATGCAAAAACATTCTCAGTGGATCAAAAACATGTTTTTGTTGGTTCATTTAACTTTGATCCACGTTCGGCCAATTTAAATACTGAGCTTGGCTTTGTGATTGATAGCCCACAGCTGGCGAAACGGATCAACCAAGCTTTTTATGATGAAATCCCTGCCCATGCCTATCAGGTTAAACTCACCAGGACAGGGCGCATTTACTGGACTGAGCAAAGCGATGCAGGGGTGAACACCTATACTTCAGAGCCGAAAACAAGTCTGTGGCGTAGAGTCTCTACCCACATGCTTTCTTGGCTACCAATTGAAGGATTATTGTAAAACTTTTAAAACTCTGCCGGATTGGATGGATATTTCTGTTCGAGACCTCTAGAATGCATGCCCTTGATTCTAGGGTCGGTATGTCTGGCCACGTCTATTCAACGAGGAATAACCATGCAAGTTTCCGTAGAAAACACTTCCGCCCTTGAGCGCAAAATGAACATCAGCGTTCCTGCTGAGCGTATTGAAAGTGAAGTGACTAAACGCCTGCAGCAAACTGCTAAGCGCGCGAAAGTATCTGGCTTCCGTCCAGGTAAAGTACCAATGAGTATTATTCGTCAGCGTTATGAAGCTGATGCGCGCCAAGAAGTATTAGGCGATGTGATTCAAAGCACTTTTTATGAAGCGGTTGTAGCTGAAAAGCTCAACCCAGTCGGTCAGCCGGCAATTGAGCCAAAAGTATTCGAAAAAGATAAAGCGCTTGAATACACTGCGACTTTTGAAGTGTTTCCAGAGTTTGAAGTGCAAGGCTTAGACGGCATTGAAGTTGAGCGTCAGAGTGCTGAAGTGACAGAAGCTGATGTTGACAATATGCTGGATATTTTGCGCAAGCAAAACACCCGTTTTGTTGAAGTTGAGCGTGCCGCTGAGTTGGAAGACCAAGTCACCATCAACTTTGTGGGCACCATTGATGGCGAAGCATTCGCTGGTGGCAGCGCGGACGATGTTCCTTTAGTGCTGGGTTCAGGCCGGATGATTCCAGGCTTTGAAGATGCTTTAGTTGGCTGCACTGCAGGCGAAACTAAAGTGATTACGCCAACCTTCCCAGAAGATTATCAGAACCTTGATTTAGCTGGTAAAACTGCCGAGTTCACCGTTATTGTGAATAAGGTTGAAGCACCTGAGCTGCCAGAGCTGGACGAAGAATTCTTCGCTATGTTCGGTAACACTGAGGGTGGTTTAGAAGGTTTCCGCGCTGAAGTGACTAAGAATATGGAGCGTGAGCTGAACCAAGCCATCAAGGGCAAAGTAAAAAGCCAAGTGATGGATGGTTTATTGGCGGCCAATGAAGTTGAGGTGCCAAGCGCCCTAATTGCTAACGAAGTTGATCGTTTACGTGTGCAAGCAGTGCAGCAGTTTGGTGGTAATGTTGAGCCGAGCCAGTTGCCTGCAGAGTTGTTTACTGATCAAGCACAGCGTCGTGTGGCACTGGGCCTGATCGTTGCACAAATGGTTAAGCAGTTTGATATTAAAGCTGACGATGCCCGTGTGCGTAGCACCATCGAAGAAATGGCTGCTGCTTATCAAGAGCCAGAGCAAGTGATTGAGTGGTACTACAACAACGAGCAGCAATTAGAAGATGTACGTGCGGTTGTGCTTGAAGAGCAAGTTGTAGATACTGTTTTAGCTCAAGCGAAAGTAACTGATGTTACTGTAGCCTATGAAGAAGCAGTGAAACCTGCAGCTGCCCCTGAAATTGCTGAAGAAGCAGAAGAAGCGAGCGCTGAGTGATTTCACTCTGCTGACAGCTAAACGTTAGTAGGCCAATAGCCTGTTAATTCACAAGCCAGCCATAGTGCTGGCTTGTGTGTCTTTATGACGATGACCAATAACCTGGGAGCTACGGCAGATATGTCAGACACTATGTTTATGCAAAACCCGCTTGATGTGCAAGCAGCTGGCGGATTAGTACCGATGGTTGTTGAGCAATCATCACGGGGTGAGCGCGCCTATGATATTTATTCGCGCTTGCTGAAAGAGCGCATTATTTTCTTGGTTGGCCCAGTTGAAGACTATATGGCGAACCTGGTAGTGGCGCAGTTACTATTTTTAGAAGCAGAGAATCCTGATAAAGATATTCATCTGTACATTAACTCACCGGGCGGTTCGGTGACCGCAGGTATGTCAATTTACGACACCATGCAGTTTATTAAGCCTGATGTATCCACCATGTGTATCGGCCAAGCGGCCAGCATGGGTGCGTTATTGTTGGCTGGGGGTGCAGAAGGCAAACGTTTTTGCTTGCCCCATTCACGCATGATGATTCACCAACCCTTAGGTGGCTTTCAGGGGCAAGCATCGGATTTTGAAATCCATGCCCGTGAAATACTGACGATTCGTGATCGTCTAAATAAAATTTTAGCCGACCATACCGGTCAGCCCATAGATATCATCGCTAAAGATACCGATCGCGATAACTTTATGAGCGGTGAAGAAGCAGTTAAATACGGCTTGATTGATCAGGTGGCAACCAAGCGAGAGCTGCCTGCTTAATTCATGTTGGGAATGCTGTATATGTTTTTTGTAGGCTCATGGGTTGAAAAAGGCGGCTGCAGCCTCCATCTTATACTCATAGCCTACCAAACTGGAAAAAACGAATGACTGATACGCATAGTGGCGAGGACAAAGGCAAATTGCTCTATTGCTCCTTCTGTGGCAAAAGCCAACATGAAGTGCGCAAGCTGATTGCCGGCCCCTCGGTTTTTATTTGTGATGAGTGCGTTGATCTATGTAATGACATTATCCGTGAGGAGATGGAAGACATAGAAGCAGACGATACTGCCCACAAACTGCCTTCACCTAAGGAAATCAGCGGCATTCTTGACCAGTATGTTATTGGCCAAGAGCGTGCTAAAAAAGTACTCGCAGTAGCGGTATACAACCACTACAAGCGCTTAAATAATCGTGACAAAAAAGATGATATTGAGCTGGGTAAAAGTAATATTTTGCTGATTGGTCCGACTGGGTCAGGTAAAACTTTACTGGCAGAAACCCTCGCTCGCTTACTGAACGTGCCATTCACCATTGCTGACGCAACCACTTTAACCGAAGCCGGTTATGTGGGTGAGGATGTGGAAAATATCATCCAGAAACTGTTGCAGAAGTGCGACTATGATGTCGAAAAAGCAGAAATGGGCATCGTCTACATTGACGAAATCGACAAGATTACTCGTAAATCGGATAACCCGTCGATTACCCGCGATGTGTCCGGCGAAGGTGTACAGCAAGCGTTACTTAAGCTGATCGAAGGGACTGTTGCTTCAATTCCACCGCAAGGTGGGCGTAAGCATCCCCAGCAAGAATTCTTGCAAGTGGATACTAAGAACATCTTGTTTATTGTCGGCGGTGCATTTGCTGGTTTAGAGAAAGTGATCCAAAACCGCTCATCGAAAAGCGGCATTGGTTTCTCAGCTGAGGTGCGCAGCAAAGAACAAGAGAAAAACATTGGTGAAGCGTTACGTGACGTGGAGCCAGACGATCTAGTTAAATTTGGCCTGATTCCTGAGTTTGTTGGTCGCTTACCGGTGATTGCAACTTTGGAAGAGCTGGATGAAGATGCATTGGTACAAATTCTTACCGAACCGAAGAATGCGCTGACCAAGCAATACAGCAAATTGTTCGAAATGGAAGGGGTTGAACTGGAGTTTCGCACTGACGCGCTTAAAGCAGTGGCTAAGAATGCCCTGTTGCGTAAAACTGGTGCGCGAGGCTTACGTTCAATTTTGGAAGGTGTATTGCTCGATACCATGTACGATATACCTTCAGAAACAGATGTCACAAAAGTTGTGATTGATGAAAGCGTAATCAGTGGTGACTCTAAGCCGCTATTGATTTATGCACCACAAGACAAGGCAGAAAAAAAAGCGGCACCTAAGTCCTAACTATCTGTCTATGTTTACAACGGGGCCTGCGGGCCCTTTTGTATTTTATAGCGGCCACCTTGTAATTGTTGTTATGCATCCCCATCTTTAATCACAGGCTTAGCCATTTTTTACGGCCTGCGTGCCGAATGTGAGAGAGAAGAATGAAGACAATCATCGAATTGCCGTTATTGCCATTGCGTGATGTTGTGGTTTACCCGCATATGGTTATTCCCCTATTTGTAGGGCGCGAAAAATCCATTGCAGCCCTTGAAGCTGCTATGCAAGGCGACAAAAAAATCTTGCTGATTGCGCAACGCAGCCCTGCAGACAATGATCCAGATGTTGACGCTTTATATAAAGTGGGCACTGTGGCGACTATTTTACAGCTGTTAAAGCTACCTGACGGTACGGTAAAAGTACTGGCTGAAGGTGAGCAACGTGCTGATGTGGTCAAGCAGTTATCAGCCTCTGATGCTGAATATCTAACCGCAAAAGTAGAAATCCGCGACACTGAAGAAATTAGCACGGTTGAAAATGACGTGCTCCAGCGCGCCTTGCTAGAACAGTTTGAGCGCTTTGTGCAGCAAGGCAAAAAAGTTCCTGCTGAAGCCTTGGCCGCATTAAGCGAGATCGAGGAAGCAGGCCACCTATCTGACTCCATTGCTGCGCAAATGACGCTGAAATTAGAGCAGAAGCAAGCCGTCCTCAACCATTGGGATATTGCTAAGCGCGTTGAGTTCCTGCTCGGTGTGTTGGATACCGAGCTTGAGCTGCTGACGGTGGAAAAACGCATCCGCAGCCGCGTTAAAAAGCAAATGGAACGCAGCCAGCGTGAATACTTTTTGAATGAGCAAATGAAAGCCATTCAAAAAGAGTTGGGCGAAGATGAAGACGGTAACAATGAAATTGATCAGCTGAAAAAGCGCATCGATGACGCCGGTATGTCCAAAGAAGCTTTGGAAAAGGCCCATGCTGAGTTGAAGAAGCTGCAGCAAATGGCACCCATGTCAGCGGAAGCCTCGGTGATCCGAACCTATCTGGACTGGTTGATTAATACCCCGTGGAAAGCCAAAAGCAGAGTGCGTTCCGATTTAGCCCGTGCTGAAGAAATTCTTGAAGCCGATCACTTTGGCTTGGAAGAAGTTAAAGAGCGCATTCTTGAGTACTTAGCGGTACAAAAGCGGGTGAAAAAGCTGAAAGGGCCGATTCTGTGCTTGGTGGGGCCGCCAGGTGTGGGTAAAACCTCCTTGGCTGAATCCATTGCCCGTTCCGTGAACCGCAAGTACATCCGCATGGCCTTGGGTGGTGTGCGTGATGAAGCAGAAATTCGTGGTCATCGCCGGACCTATATTGGTGCGATGCCAGGTCGAGTGATTCAGCGCATGAGTAAAGTGGGCGTGCGTAACCCATTATTCTTGCTCGATGAAATCGACAAAATGGGTATGGATATGCGTGGCGACCCAGCGTCGGCTTTGCTTGAAGTGTTGGACCCCGAGCAAAACCACAGCTTTAACGATCACTATTTAGAAGTTGATTACGACTTATCTGATGTGATGTTTGTCTGTACCGCCAACTCGATGAATATTCCTGCGCCGCTACTTGACCGCATGGAAGTGATTCGTTTGCCCGGTTACACCGAAGACGAAAAGCTCAATATTGCGACTAAGTACTTGGTCAGCAAGCAGCTCAAAGCCAACGGTTTAAAAGAAAAAGAGTTGGTGTTTGAGTCTGAAGCGCTGCTTAATATTGCTCGTTTGTACACTAGCGAAGCAGGGGTGCGTGATTTAGAACGACAGATTGCTAAAGTGTGCCGCAAGGTGGTTAAAGAGCAAGCTGCAGAGAAAAAGGTCAATATCACCATTACTGCAGAAAACTTAGAGCATTATTTAGGCGTACAAAAGTACACCTATGGTCTAGCAGAAACAGAAAACCAAGTGGGTCAAGTGACAGGTTTAGCCTGGACCCAAGTGGGCGGTGTGTTGTTGACCATTGAGTCAGCAGTGATTCCAGGTAAAGGCAATCTGATTAAAACCGGTTCGCTGGGCGATGTAATGGTGGAGTCCATGACCGCAGCTCTAACCGTGGTACGCAGTCGTGCTCAAATCCTAGGGATCCCTACGGACTTCTACGAGAAGAATGACGTGCACCTGCATATGCCTGAAGGGGCTACCCCTAAAGACGGCCCTAGCGCCGGCATAGGCATGTGTACGGCGCTGATTTCAGCGCTAACCAAGATTCCAGTGCGTGCCGATGTCGCTATGACCGGTGAAATCACCTTGCGTGGCCAAGTGCTGGCTATTGGCGGTTTAAAAGAAAAATTACTTGCCGCGCGCCGTGGTGGAATCAAAACTGTTATCATCCCCGAAGAAAATGTGCGTGACTTGAAGGAAATACCAGATAATATAAAGGCTGATTTAGAGATCAAACCAGTAAAATGGATTGACGAAGTACTGCTAATTGCGTTGCAATACATGCCAGAGCCTTTGTCTGATATCTCACCTGAGTTACTGATAAAGGATGACAAACGCGTGACTGAGGGGAATGATGGTCTCAGTACACATTAATCATGCAGTTTGAGTTGACATGTTTTTGACACCTCGCGTTAAAGCTCGGTGTCTTTGTCATTTGCTTGCATTACAAAGCTGTTATTGTTTGCATTACAATTGCGGTTATAATTTATTACAGAAAAATTAAGGGGCTTACGAGTGAACAAGTCAGAGTTGATTGATAAAGTTGCTGCTTCGGCAGATATTCCTAAAGCAGTAGCTGGACGCGCTTTGGATGCAGTAATTGCTAGCATCACCGGTGCACTTGAAGAGGGAGACTCAGTCGTATTGGTTGGTTTCGGTACATTCTCTGTAAAAGATCGTGCTGCGCGTACCGGTCGTAACCCACAAACGGGTAATCCAATTCAAATTGCTGCAGCGAAAATCCCCGGCTTTAAAGCGGGTAAAGCACTGAAAGACGCTGTTAACAAGTAAGCGCTGACGATATATCAGCGGATCCGCTGATAAGTGCTGTACGTTTTAATTAGAGCTTAGCAACCATTAAAAGTAGAGCTCTAATACGTATCAAGAAATGCAAAGGCGCATCCATCGGTGCGCCTTTATTTTGTTCGAACCACCCATAATGCACAGCTGTTTTCAATAGCGACGTCGGGGGATGCATGCTGCAGAATATTCGAGATAACTCTACGGGGTGGATCTCTAAATCAATTATTGGTTTGATTGTGGTGCTTTTTGCTTTTACTGGCTTTGACGCAATTTTAGGCTCAACCAGTAACAGCAATAATGCCGCCAAAGTAAATGGCGAAGAAATTACCCTTGATGCTTTAGCTGAGGCAAAAAATCTTCAGCGCAGACAACTTCTGCAGCAATTTGGTGATGATTTTGATGCCAACCAAATAGACGATAAGTTATTAACCGAATCCGCCTTACAAGGCCTGATTGCTCGCCAGCTCTTGCTGCAGGCAGCGGATGAATCTGGTTTTGTTTTCCCAAGCGCTGCGCTTGACCAGTTTATTTTAACCGCCCCTGAGTTTCAGGTTGATGGTCAGTTTAATGCTGATCGTTTTGACCAAGTGATTCGTCAGATGGGCTACAGTCGTTTGCAGTTTAGACAAATGATTGAACAAGAAATGCGTACCAGCCAGTTACGTGCTGGAATTGCCGGAAGTGGCTTTGTAACTGAGCAGGAAGCGCAGAATTTTGCTCAGCTCGAACGTCAAACCCGTGATTTTACCATGCTCACCATTGCACCGGATGCGGCGCAAATTTCAGTGGCACAGGATGATATAGAAGCCTATTACAACGAAAACAGCCGGCAGTTTATGACCCCTGAAAAAGTTGTGGTTGAATATATTGAATTAGAAAAATCAGCATTTTTTGATGATGTGCTGGTTGATGAGACTGAACTGGAAGAGTTGTATCAAGCAGAAATTGCCAACTTGTCAGAGCAGCGCCGCGCCGCGCATATTCTGATAGAAGTTACTGGTGAGGTCACTGATGAGCAAGCGCGAGAGCTGGCAGAACAGGCCATTGCGCGGGTCAATGCCGGTGAAGACTTTGCTCTGGTGGCGCAAGAGTTGTCCGATGATATGGGCTCTGCTCAGCAGGGCGGTGATCTTGGTTTTGCCGCGCCAGGTATTTATGACCCAGAGTTTGAAGATGCACTCTATGCACTGCAACCTGAGCAGCTTTCGGCTCCAGTGCGCACTGATTTCGGTTGGCATGTGATCAAGTTGTTAGACGTTCAAGAGGCCGATATTCCAAGTTTTGCCAGCCTAAAAAGTAAGCTGACGCAGAACTTAAAAGCGCGCCAAGTTGAGCAGCACTTTGTCGAAACGGTAAAAGACCTCGAAGGCTTGGCCTATGAGTCTGCAGATTTGCAGCAGCCAGCGGCTGAGTTAAATCTACCCATTAAAGTGAGTGAGCCTTTTGATCGCGATGGCGCAGCAGGTTTGTTTGCTAACCGAAAAATACTTGAAGCAGCCTTTAGCACTGAAGTGCTAGAAGAAGGTGCCAACAGTATGGCCATTGAGCTTGATCCAGAGACGACCATTGTGCTGCGGGTTAAAGAGCACTTCCGACCAGAGCCCATTGCCTTGGCTGAAGTCAGCGAAGTGATTCGCCAATACCTGACTGAGCAGCGTGCGCTAGAACAAGCACAAAGCGAAGGTGAGGCTTTATTAGCCAAATTGAAAGCCGATGATGCCGCTATTGATCTGACGGACTGGCAAACAGTGGAAGCCGCGACCCGCGATCAAGATCAGTTTGATCCACAAGTGCTCGACACTGTGTTTAAGATGCCGCAACCGGCCACGGGCGAAGTACAGATGGCTGGGGTGAGCCTGAGCAATGGTGATTATGTCTTACTGCGCCTAACCGGTGTCAATGATGCCGCAGCGCCGTTAAACGCTGCCGAATTGGCTCAATACCAACAGGCCTTGGGTGCAAGAATTGGTCAGCTTGATTTTGAAGCAATGCTGCTGCAGTCTGAAATGGATGCAAAAGTTCAACGCTTCTGATGCAGAGCTAGCAACACAGCCGCTGTGCAAGGCCTGTCTATTGGTTTAGCACCTTGTCCAGCGGCGACTCCAGGCTGATTCCGCGCGCTTATCGGAATCAGCTGCTGAGTCACTCCCTTCTAGTTTTATTGCGCTTCTGTAATGCCCCCAATGCTTTAGCAAACACTGAGCCAATGGCTTTGCCTGCTGTCTTGCGTCTTGCGCCTGTGCCTGCTGGCGCTAGGATCACAGCATAAACTCCAGTGCTATTAGTCAGCATTGCTGTGGCTGCGCTTAATTGACTTATACCCCTAAAATGCCCTCTGAAGTGCGAAGGCGACACAACACCATAAGTGCTAGCTGCAGACGCTAAGGCTCAGGCACTAAGGCTTAATCTTAAAGCTGTACTGGAGGCATAAAAAAGCCCGCAGAGTTGCCATGCAACAACTGCGGGCGTGTTGTTAAAGCGCTTATGGTGCGCTGGAATTAACGGATAACGTGCAAGAAATGCATATGCTGTTCGTACTGATCAAGAATATCCTCAATCACTTCCTCACGTAACCAGCTCATAATATCGTAATCTTGGCCGCCTTCGAGCAAGTGCACTTCAGCGCGGAAGTATTTACGTCGTTCACGCTCCACAACTTCTTTGCCGTTCTCATCAAGCTCATCTGGGGTCATTATGCGACTGAATCAGTCTTCTTCGATATTGCCCATTGCAGTGGTGTTGAAACCACCGTCAACGTACATAATTTCACCGCTGATACCCGAGGCTAAGTCGGAGCATAAGAAGGCACCGGCATTGCCCACTTCATCAATGGTGACATTGCGGCGCAGTGGCGTTTGCTTTTCATTGGCGGCGAGCATTTTACGGAAGTTCTTAATACCGGATGCCGCTAAAGTGCGGATTGGGCCTGCAGAAATTGCGTTCACCCGTGTGCCTTCTGCACCTAAACTGCCGGCTAAGTAGCGCACACCGGCTTCGAGACTGGCTTTAGCCATACCCATCACGTTGTAGTTGGGCATGGTGCGCTCGGCGCCAAGGTAGGTGAGGGTCAACAGGCTACCGTTGCGGCCTTGCATCATTTCACGGCCGGCTTTAGCTAATGCAATAAAGCTGTACGAGCTGATGTCGTGGGCAATGTTAAAGCCTTCACGGGTGGTCACGTCAGTGAAATCACCGTCTAACTGGTCACCCGGAGCAAAGCCAACCGCATGCACGATGCAATCCAAACCGTCCCATTTTTTCGACAGCTCAGCAAAAACATTGGCGATTTCTTCATCACTGGCCACATCGCACGGGAAACACAAATCAGCTGATGAACCCCAAGTCTCGGCAAAGCCTTCCACGCGGCCTTGGAGTCTTTCATTTTGGTAGGTAAAAGCCAGCTCGGCTCCTTCACGGTGCATGGCCGCGGCGATCCCTGAAGCGATTGACAATTTGCTGGCCACGCCAACGATTAAAACGCGTTTACCGGTCATAAAACCCATGGTATTTCCTTTTTGAGTCAAGTGTAATTATTACAGTTGTGCTGGGCTGTTGATAAACGCCGCTGCTAACAACTGCTGTGTGTAATCCTGTTGTGGTGCGGAAAAAATCTCTTCAGCAGCACCTTGTTCAACCACTTGGCCTTGGCGCATCACCAGTAATTGATGACTGAGTGCTTTGACCACGGCCAAATCGTGGCTAATAAATATATAGGTTAAGTTGTACTTGAGCTGTAAATCACGCAGCAACTCGACCACTTGCCGTTGTACGGTGCGGTCCAGCGCTGAAGTGGGCTCATCCAGTATCATCAGCTTAGGTTTCAACACTAAGGCGCGAGCAATGGAAATCCGCTGGCGTTGCCCCCCAGAAAACTCGTGGGGATAGCGGTGCCGTGTCTCTGGGTCAAGCCCCACTTCTTGCAGTACAGCGATAATTGCTCGCTCTTGTTCCTCAGCATTGCCCATCTTGTGGATGCGTAAACCTTCGCCAATAATATCTGAGACGCTCATTCTTGGGCTCAGGCTACCAAATGGGTCCTGAAACACCACTTGAATATCCCGCCGCAGCGGCCGTATTTGCTTTTGCGAGAGGCCGTTAATGGCTTCGCCAGCATAAAAGATCCCGCCTTTGCTGTGAATTAAACGCAAAATCGCTAGACCTAACGTGGATTTACCCGAGCCACTTTCGCCCACCACACCGAGGGTTTGGCCACGCTGCAGGCTAAAACTGATGCCATCCACCGCTTTGACATAATCCACAGTGCGCTGCAGCATACCTTTTTTAATCGGAAACCATACCCGTAAATCTGCAGTTTCCAGCAAGATCTCGCTGGGACTGTGCGGTACTGGCTGGCCACTGGGCTCAGCACCCAGGAGTTCTTGGGTGTAGGGGTGTTGCGGAGCGGTAAAAATCTGCTCACAGGGGGCTTGTTCGACAATTTCGCCATTGCGCATGACACAGACGCGATGAGCCACCCGCCGGACTAAGTTGAGGTCATGGCTGATCAGTAGAATCGACATACCCAAACGCTGTTGTAAGTCTTTCAGCAGTTTTAAAATGGTCTGCTGCACTGTTACATCCAGCGCGGTGGTGGGTTCATCGGCAATTAACAGCTCGGGTTCATTGGCCAGCGCCATGGCAATCATCACCCGTTGGCGTTGTCCTCCGGACAACTCGTGAGGGTAGGAGCTCATGCGCTGGGCTGGATTTTTAATTTCCACCAGAGTCAGTAACTCCAGAGTGCGAGCGGACGCTTGCTTAGCATTCATACCCTTGTGCAACATCAGGATTTCATTGATCTGTTTTTCAATGCTGTGCAAGGGGTTTAACGAACTCATCGGTTCTTGGAAAATCATGGCAATCCGATTACCGCGCACTTTGCGCAAGTAATCAGGGCTGGCACTGAGTAGATCTCGATCTTGATAGATAATCTTGCCGCTGGGATGACGGGCCAAGGGGTAGGGCAGTAAGCGCAAAATAGAATGCGCAGTAACAGATTTACCTGAGCCACTCTCGCCGACCAAGGCCAGGGTTTCACCTTTGTTAATGGTAAAGCTGATGTGATTCACCGCCCGTTGCACCTTGTCACCGCTGATAAATTCAACGGATAAGTCCTCAATGCTCAGCAGGGTGTCTGTTTTATTTTCTTGGATCGAATGCATCACGGGCAGCCTCACCAATAAAGACTAATAAACTCAGCATCAAGGCTAAGACAGTAAAGGCACTGATACCCAACCAAGGGGCTTGTAAGTTGGATTTACCTTGTGCCACCAACTCACCTAAGGACGGTGAGCCGGGCGGTAAACCAAAGCCGAGAAAATCCAAGGCAGTTAAAGTACCAATGGCGCCAGTTAAAATAAATGGTAAAAAGGTAATGGTGGAGACCATGGCATTGGGCAGAATATGGCGGAACATAATTAGGCTGTTCTGCATACCTAACGCCCGGGCGGCACGGACATATTCCAAATTACGACCGCGTAAGAATTCGGCGCGTACTAGGTCCACTAAGCTCATCCAAGAAAACAGCAGCATAATGCCCAATAACCACCAGAAGTTGGGTTGAATAAAGCTGGCCATAATAATCAGCAAATACAGCACCGGCAGCCCCGACCACACCTCGAGAAAGCGCTGGCCAATTAAGTCGACCCAGCCACCATAAAAACCCTGCAAAGCGCCGACCAAGACACCAAATACCGAGCTGACCAAGGTCAGGGTAAGGGCAAACAGCACCGAGATACGAAAGCCGTAAATCACTCGGGCCAGCACATCGCGGCCTTGATCATCGGTACCCAGCCAGTTCTGCGCCGATGGCGGTGCAGGTGCTGGCACTTGCAGGTCGTAGTTAATACTGGAATAGCTAAAAGGAATAATTGGCCAGAGCATCCAACCGCCTTTTTCCGCAATCAGCTCTTCAATATAGGGGCTTTTATAGTTGGCCTGCAGCGGAAATTCGCCGCCAAAGGTGGTTTCTGGGTAACGCTTAAGCACCGGAAAGTACAGTGCCCCGTCATAGTGCACCACTAAGGGTTTATCGTTGGCAATAAACTCTGCACCCAGTGATACGACAAATAACAGCACAAAGAGCCATAATGAGTACCAGCCACGCTTATGTTCTTTGAACAGAGCAAAACGCCGTTGGTTAATCGGAGAAAGTGCCATATCAGTTCCCCCGACTGCTAAAGTCGATGCGCGGATCGACTAAGGTGTAGGTGATATCGCCGATTAACTTAACCAGCAAACCCAGTAGAGTGAATAAAAATAACGTACCAAACACCACCGGGTAATCGCGGTTAATCGCTGCTTCAAAACTGAGCAAACCTAAACCATCCAAGGAAAAAATCACCTCAATCAGTAATGAGCCGGTAAAGAACATGCCAATAAAGGCTGCCGGGAAGCCAGCAATAATAATCAACATGGCATTGCGAAACACATGACCGTAGAGCACTTTATTTTCCGGTAAGCCTTTGGCCCGCGCGGTGGTGACATATTGCTTATTGATTTCATCCAGAAAGCTGTTTTTCGTCAGCAGGGTTAGGGTGGCAAAGTTGCCTATGACTAATGCGGTTACTGGTAGCGCCAAGTGCCAAAAATAGTCGCCAATTTTACCCAGCAGGCTGAGCTCTTCAAAGTTATTTGAGGTTAAACCGCGCAAGGGAAACCAGCTTAAATAACTGCCGCCGGCAAACACCACCACCAAGAGAATGGCAAATAAGAATGCCGGAATGGCGTAGCCTAAAATAATGGCCGAACTGGTCCATACATCAAAGGCACTGCCATGGCGTACCGCTTTGCTGATCCCTAAGGGAATCGACACCAAGTACATCAATAATGTACTCCACAGCCCAATGGAAATAGACACCGGCATCTTTTCAATAATTAAATCCGTTACTTTGGCATCACGAAAGAAGCTGTTACCAAAATCAAAACGGGCATAGTTTTTCAGCATAATCCAAAAGCGCTCAACCGGCGGTTTATCAAAGCCGTACATGCGCTCGATTTCTAACACCAGCTCTGGGTCCAGCCCTTGAGCACCACGGTAGCTCGCCGAAGAGCTGCTGGAGACTTCCGAACCACCGCCAGAAATGCGCCCAGTGGCGCCACCGGCGGCGGCATCAAAGCCTTCCAGCTTGGCAATCATTTGCTCCACAGGTCCGCCCGGGGCGGCCTGAATAATAATAAAATTCACCACTAAAATACCCAGCAAGGTGGGAATAATCAGCAGCAAACGTCGAAGAATATAGGCCAGCATGCTTATTGCTCCGCCTCAACCGAGGGCGGTGCAACATCGGGCTTACGCCACCAGGTCATTAAGCCATAATCATATAAAGGAGCGACCTCGGGCTGAGCTAAATGCGCCCAGTTGGCAATGCGCCAGGTATCAATAAAATAGTTCGGAATCACGTAATGGCCCCAGAGTAAAACACGGTCCAAAGCACGGGCATGATTGATTAAACTTTCGCGGCTTGGCGCATTGATTAAACCCTCGACCAAGGTGTCAATGGCGGGGTCGTTCAGGCCAATAAAGTTACGGCTGCCGGGGTTGTCCAAACTACTGGAGTGCCAGAAATCCCGCTGTTCATTACCCGGTGAGTTGGATTGTGACCAAATGCTGGAGGTCATTTCAAAATCCCGTGAACGCATGCGGTTAATATATTGCGAGACATCGGCACGGCGAATGGTCATTTCAATGCCCAATTCGGCCAGATTGCGTTTAAACGGCAGCAGCACCCGCTCTAAGTTGGCTTGGGCAATGATAAATTCAAACTCTAATGGTTCACCGTCGGCATTAACCATACGGTCATTTTCAATGCGGTAACCGGCTTCTTGTAATAAGCGCCATGCTTCTAAGCGCCGCTCACGAATAATCCCGCTGCCGTCACTGACTGGGTTTTGATACACCTCAGTGAACACTTCGTCAGGAATTGAACCGCGCAATGGCTCTAAAATCTCCAGCTCTGCTGCTGAAGGCAAACCGCGGGCGGCTAACTCAGAGTTTTCAAAAAAACTTTGCGTACGGAGATAGGAGCCGTAAAACAATTGTTTATTGGTCCATTCAAAGTCAAATAATAAGCTAATGGCTTTGCGCACCCGTGGGTCTTGAAACTTCGGGTTACGCAGATTAAAGGTATAGCCCTGCATACCCACTGGATTATGGTTTTTAATCTCTTTTTTAATGATTTGACCACTGCGCAAGGCTGGCGAATTGTAGCCCGTGGCCCAATCTTTGGCCGAGTATTCCAGGTTAAAATCAAATTGGCCGGCTTTAAAGGCTTCTAACGCCACCGACATATCGCGGTAGTAATCAATCTGAATGGTATCAAAGTTGTATAAACCCTTAGACACCGGTAAATCTTTTGCCCACCAGTCATCCACCCGCTCATAGCGCAGGCTGCGGCCGGCATCAACGCGAGCAAGGCGGTAGGGGCCACTGCCCAGCGGCGGCTCTAAACTGGTCTTAGTAAAGTCACGCTCAGCCCACCAGTGCTTGGGTAGAATTTGCAGTTGCCCGAGAATCAGCGGCAACTCACGGTTGTCGGTGTGCTTAAAATCAAAACGCACTTGCAACGGAGTCTCCACCACCACCTCAGCCACATCGGCGTAATAATGGCGGTACAGCGGATGGCCTTTTTCCACCAGAGTGTTAAAGGTAAAAAGCACATCGTCTGCAGTAACTGGTTGGCCATCGTTAAAGCGCGCTTGGGGATTTAAATAAAAACGCACAAAACTATGGTCATCGGCTTTTTCGATGCGCTCAGCCAGTAGGCCATATTCAGTAAAGGGCTCATCGGCTGAGTGATAGGTGAGGGTGTCATAGATTAAGCCAATCTGATCAGCGGCATTGCCCTTAGGAATAAAGGGGTTGAGGCTGTCAAAGCCATTAAGCCCAGCCAGGCGCAAGGTGCCACCCTTGGGTGCATCAGGGTTGGTGTAGTCAAAATGGCTGAAGTCGCTGGGGTATTTGGGCGCCTCATCGTACAACGTCATGGCATGTTGCGGCAGAGCAAAGGCGCTGGCGCTACAGACTAAGACAGCAAGTGATAAACAACCGCGGCGCAGCACAGTGAGCATTAGTTAATCTCCGAAGGTTTTAACCACCAAGAGCGTAAGCCTAAGGTGTATGGCGGAACGTTTACAAAATCAAAACGGTTTTGGTAAGCAATACGGTGATGATTAATATACCAGTTTGGGATGCTGTAGTAGTTCCACAATAAGGCGCGGTCCAGTGCGCGAGCAGCAGTGCGCTGTTCCCTATAGGTTTTAGCACTGAGTAACTGCTCAAGTAAATCATCAATCACCGGGCTGTTAATGCCGGCATAGTTTTTACTGCCTTTAACTGTGGCTTGTGAAGAGTGGAAATACTGCCATTGCTCCAGCCCCGGGCTTAGGGTTTGTGGCAAGGTGAGCAGGGTCAGGTCAAAGTCAAAATTATCTAAACGTTGCTTATATTGAGCGCGATCCACAGTGCGCATGCTTGCGGCAATCCCCACTCGATTAAGGGTGTTGACATAGGATTGCAAAATACGCTCTAAGCGCGGATTAACCAGTAATATCTCCAGCTTAAATTGCTCGCCGCGCTGATTGACGAGCCCCTTAGCGGTGTTTTTCCAGCCGTCCTGGGTTAACAAGCCTAAAGCCTTGCGTAGAGTTTCCCGGGGAATGCCGCGACCTTCAGTGGATTGCAAGCTAAAGGGCTGTAAAAACAACTCCAGCGGCAATTTTTCCCGCCACTTCGACAGCAGCAGCCACTCTTTGCCTTTAGGGATACTGCGGGCAGAGAAGTCACTGTTGGGGTAATAACTTTCGGCTCTTTGGTAAGCATTATAAAATAACGTGCGATTGGCCCATTCAAAATCAAATAACAGGGTTAATGCTTCTCGGGTAGCACTGTTTTTAAACTTAGTTCGGCGGGTATTAATAAATAAGGCTTGGGTTTGTGTCGGAATTTCATGGGCAATTTCAGCGCGAATCACCTGACCTTTAGCAATGGCCGGAAAACGGTAGTTGGTCGCCCAGTTTTTTGCTTGATGCTCAATATAAAAGTCAAAGCTGCCCACTTTAAACGCTTCAAAGGACACATCTTTGTCGCGATAAAAGTCCACCAGCACTTTATCAAAATTGTACTTGCCACGATTCACCGCTAAGTCTGCTCCCCACCAGTCCTTCACCCGCTCGAAAACCAAGCTGCGTCCGGGCTTCACGGAAGTGATTTTATAAGGACCACTGCCCAAAGGGGGGACAAAAGTGGTTTGGCTAAAATCCTTATCACGCCAGTAATGCTCAGGTAACACTGGCAAATCGCCAATGCGTAAAATCAGCAAGGGATTGTCAGCACGCTTAAACACAAAGCGGATGCGGTGGCTGTTGAGAATATCCACCCGGGCCACTTCTTGTAGATAAGTGCGGTATTGCGGATGGCCTTGCATTAATAAGGTGCGGTAAGAAAAGGCCACATCCTTGGCGGTAATGGGGGTGCCGTCATGGAAGCGCGCTTCTTTCCGCAGATTAAATACCACCCAGCTGCGGCTGTCGTTGTACTGCACGCTTTCGGCAATCAAACCATAGGCACTGGCCGGCTCGTCACCGGAGGGATCATATAAGCCACTGCCCACCATTAAAGGCTCGTTCAGTTCGCTGATCCCGTAACTGGCAAAGTCAGCGGTAGCGATGGGGCTGACGCCCTTTAAGGTGTAGGGGTTAAGCGTATCAAAAGAGCCATAGCCCATTAAGCGGACGGTTCCGCCTTTCGGGGCAGCGGGATTCACCCAAGCAAAGTGGGTAAAATCAGCGTCGTATTTCAGCGTCTCAAATTGCGCATAGCCGTGACTGGTCACTACACTGGCGAAAGCCTGATGGCTGAACAATAGCACGCTAACAAAAAACCAAAAAACGCGCATAGAACCATCAATCCTTAATTAACCAACAGGTAGGCAACAATCCGTTAGCTTACTCGATAAGTCAGCCAAGGGTGAGACTCTAAGCAGTACACTTAGGTTCAGTCGCGGCTGCGACAACCTGTTGTCTTATATCAGCAGTATTACAAGTATAGAGCTAGGGTTTGCCCAGGCTTTAGACTGTTACTGGCTTTTGGGTTCCAATTTTGTAATTGTTTTAGCGTCACTTTATGGCGCTTAGCAATAGCATATAAGGAATCTCCTGGGCGCACCTTATAAAAGGAGGCTGCAGAGCCTTTAGTTGCTGTTGTGTTCGCCACTAAGGTGAGGTTTTGCCCAATTTTGACTGTGTTGGATGAGAGGTTATTCCAGCGTTTAAGATTGGCCACAGAGACTTTATGTTGCGCCGCTATTTTCGACAAATTATCACCAGCACGCACTTTATAGCTGCTGCGTTGTGCTGGGCTACGGGTGTTACGGGCCAGAGTGCTGGTTGCAGCGCCGCGGCTTTGTGGAACATTTAAGACTTGGCCAACGCTTAAATGATGGTCTTGGAGGTTGTTGCTATCTTTGAGCAAAGACATCGACACATTGTGCTGATTGGCGATGCGCAACAGGTTGTCACCTTTGCGCACAGTGTACTTATGCCACTGCACAGCATCGCTGGGCTGCATAGTAGCTAATTGCGCCGTGAGCAGTTTCGCGTGATCTTTGGGCACTAACAAATGCTCAGGACCGTCCAGGGTAATGCCTTGATTGTAAGCAGGGTTGAGTTTAAGCAGTTCAGCTTTATTGATTTTGGCCAGCTGTGCTAGGCGGCTCAGATCCATTTGTTGTTTCAGCGGAATCTGGGTGAAGTAGGGCTCATTGGCAATGGGGCTGAGGGCAATTTTATAGGCATCAGGGGCGTTGATCAGTTGCGACACAGCCAATAACTTAGGCACATAGCCTTGGGTTTCTTCCGGAAGGTTTAAGTTCCAGTAATCCGTGGGCAAGCCCCGGGCAATATTGCGTTTAATCGCGCGACCGACGGTGCCTTCACCGGCGTTATAGGCAGCCAGAGCAAGCATCCAGTCGCCATCAAACATATTGTTGAGGTACTGCAAGTAGTCCAAGGCGGCTTGGGTGGACGCTTGAATATCGCGGCGGGCATCGTACCAATGGGATTGCTTGAGCTTAAAGTGACGGCCTGTGGATGGAATAAACTGCCATAAGCCTGAGGCATGTGAACGCGAATAGGCCAAAGGATCATAGGCGCTTTCAATCATCGGCAGCAATGCCAGCTCAAGGGGCATCTTGCGCTCTTCTAAGCTCTCGACAATATAGAACATATAGGGGCTGCTGCGCTCAGACATAACTTCAATGGAGCGCCCGCGGCTGGCAAACCATAAGCGGTAATGCTCAATGCGCGGGTTATCAATAGTTAAGGACTGCAGCTGAAAGCCGTCACGAATACGCAGCCAAATATCATTGCCATGGCGGGCATCAATATCGCTGGTCCAACTGGGTGAGTTTTCTAAACTCAAGGTAAAAGAATCTTTACTGGGCTTGTTGATTTGGGCGTGCTGGTCAGTGTTATGGGTGGATTGACAACCGGTCGCAACCAAGGCGGTAAGCACAACAGCACCGAGGCAAATAACACGACGCACAGGGGTAAAAATAGATGGAAAATGATGATTGAAAATAGTCATTAAAAAGTGGTTCTCATAAAGTGTGCGCGATTCTATGAATTGAACCGCCGCAAGGTCAAGTCCCTTGGTCAAAGGGCGTGATTAAAATGTATCTTTCCATGACCGTATAGTCGCAAAAACAGCATGGCTTTGTTCAAGAAGCATGCCAGCTCGGTGCTCTGCTGCCTGGATAACTTCAGGCTGCGCACAGCGTAAAAAAGGGTTAGTGCGTTTTTCTAAAGCAAGATCACTGGGTAAAGTGATTTTCTCTGCCGCGCGTAACTGGCGTACCTGTTCAAGGCGCTGTTGCAGGTCAGCATTGTTGGGCTCGACCGCTGCGGCAAAGAGTAAGTTACTCAAAGTGTACTCATGTGTGCAATACACTAAGGTCGTATCGGGTAGCGAGGCAAGGCGGCTAAGTGACGCATGCATTTGTTCAGCAGTGCCTTCAAACACACGGCCACAACCGCCAGCAAATAACGTATCACCGCTGAGTAACCAAGGTGGATCAACCTGATCTTGGCAAAAATACACCACATGACCTAAGGTGTGTCCGGGTACAGCAAAAACCTGTACCGTATGGCCAAGCAGTTCAATACTCGCGCCTTCATCCACTGGCACGTCTAAGCTGGGAATCGTCTCCCGTGCTGGGCCAATCACACGGGCCTGAGTGGCCTCTTTTAGCGCAGTGACACCGCCAATATGATCGTGGTGGTAATGGGTAATCACAATGTCAGTGAGTTGCCACTGCGGGTGCTCAGCCAGCCAAGTTAAAACAGGTTGTGCATCACCAGGATCAACCGCAGCGCAGAGTTGGCGCTCAGTGTCTTGCAGCAGCCAAATATAGTTATCATTAAAAGCAGGCAGGGCGGTAAAAATAAGCATGACATGCTCCTTGGTGAAAAATAAGGCAAGCTTAACATGTTGTGATTAAGTGTTTTAACATTGCAGTCAATCAAGCAGGTATCGGCTTATGAAGTTACGGCGATTTACAGGTTTTCTATCACGCCCGCGCACAGATATCGCTCAGCCTTTAGCGCAATGGTTTCTCACCGGCAAAGGCCAGCATCTGGCCCAGATGGAGCGTGAGCTGCTTGAACCACAACTGTTGCGGCAGTTTGGCAGCTATATTGTGTATTACAACCCACCGGTGAGCATCGCCGCTGCGCCCAGCTTTCGTCATCAAGTTATGTTAGGTGATCAGCAGCTGGCGGTTGAGCTGCAGTGTACGGAAAATAAATGGCCGATTGCTGCAGATTCGGTGGATACAGTAGTCCTGCAGCACAGTCTTGATTTTGCTGCCTCGCCCCATGATGTCTTGCGTGAAGCGGCCCTGTGCTTACGTCCCGGTGGGCATTTAATTATTGTTGGTGCCCATGCGTGGAGTTGCTTTGGCCTGCAGCGCCTGTTCACCCGTGGGGTGTGGAAACACGCCCATTGCTTAGCACCGGCTCGGATCACCGACTGGCTGGGGGTGTTGGGCTTTAACTTAGAGAAGCGCTGTTTTGCTGCTTATGTGCCCTTGTTCAAGTCTAAAAAGCTCCAGGCTAAGCTGAGTAGATTAGAGGGGTATGCGGTGGCTGGAAAAGCGCCCTTGGGTGGCTGTTATATGCTGGTTGCCCGTAAGATGGTACATGGCATGCATCCAGAGATAGAATCAAAGGCATTGAACGTGCGAAAATTAGGCCAAAGAGTGGTCACTGCACACACACCTCATCAGAAAGAACTTAAACATAGCGAAGAACATGACCGATAAAGTGGATATTTTTACCGACGGTGCCTGCAAAGGTAATCCTGGCCCTGGCGGCTGGGGCGCACTGTTGGTGTACAAAGGTAAAGAATTAGAACTCTGGGGTGGCGAGGCCGATACCACCAACAACCGCATGGAGCTGACTGCCGCTATTCGCGGTTTGGCCGAATTAAAAAAGCCGTGCCCAGTACGCTTAGTCACTGACTCCAAATATGTGATGCAGGGTATCCAAGAGTGGATGCCGAATTGGAAAAAACGCGGCTGGAAAACAGCGGCGAAGAAACCCGTACGTAATGTTGATTTATGGCAGCAGCTGGATGAGCAAGTTACCCGACACGATGTGGAGTGGCAGTGGGTGCGTGGGCATACCGGCCATCCGGGGAATGAGCGGGCTGATCAGTTGGCCAACCGCGGTGTCGAAGAGGTGATGGCATGAGGTACGTGGTGTTAGATACCGAAACCACCGGTATGCCGGTCACCGATGGCCACCGCATTATTGAAATTGGTTGCGTTGAGCTGGACGGTCGTAATCCCACTGGACGGCATTACCATGTGTATATCCAACCGGATCGTGAAAGTGATGAAGGCGCCATTGCGGTACACGGGATTACCGATGAATTCCTCAAAGACAAACCGCGTTTTAAAGATATTGCCGATGAGTTTTTTGAGTTTATTCAAGGCTCAGAACTCGTTATCCATAATGCGCCCTTTGATATTGGCTTTATTGAAAACGAGTTTGCCTTACTGGGCCAATCGGAACGGGCGGATCTAAGCGAGCATTGCACCGTTCTTGATACCCTAGTACTGGCCCGCGAGCGTCACCCCGGCCAACGCAATAGTTTGGATGCCTTATGTAAGCGTTATGGGGTGGATAACTCCAACCGAGTCTTGCACGGCGCCTTATTGGATGCGGAGATTCTGGCTGAAGTCTATTTAGCCATGACCGGCGGCCAAACCCATTTATCCTTGGCCGGCGACAGTGGTGATGATGGCTCGGGCTATATTCGTCCCAGCCCGATTAAAAGAATTGCCGCAGAGCGTGAAGCTTTAAAGGTGCTGATGGCCAATGCGCAAGAACTTGAGGCCCATCAACAGTTTTTAGCAAGAATTAAACAGACCAGCGGAATTGAGCTGGCTTGGGATGATTAAATAGCCCAGCTTGTTATAGTGTGCCCTGCAGAATTAAAATCATGACGTATTCAATAGAATTTGATGAAGGAAGCACCCGGTGGCTGATTACAGCGCATTTAATCTTGAGTTAAACGACGGCATTGCCCATGTGCAAATCAATCGTCCGGAAAAAATCAACGCCATGGGCGCAGAGTTCTGGACCGAGATCCGCGAGATCTTTGCCTGGATTGAAGACACCGTAGAAGTGCGGGTAGTGGTGCTCTCGGGTGCTGGCAAACATTTCTCATCGGGCATCGATCTGATGTACTTGGCCCAAGTGGGCAACCAGTTAACCAAAGAAGTGGGTCGTAATGCGCGCACATTAAAGCGCAAAATTGAAGAATTACAATCCTCGTTTAATGCGGTTGATCAGTGTTCCAAGCCTGTTTTAGCAGCCATTCAAGGCTACTGCTTGGGCGGTGCCATTGATTTAATCAGTGCCTGCGATATGCGTTACAGCACCACTGATGCCCAATTTGCCATTAAAGAAATTGACGTCGGCATGGCCGCTGATGTGGGTACCTTGCAGCGCCTGCCACATATTATTGGTGATGGCATCATGCGGGAAATGGCCTATACCGGCCGCACCGTGCATGGTGAAGAAGCCCAGCGCATCGGTTTAGTTAATA
>CAJDVK010000004.1_pt1 | contig 49919 bp, 43 predicted proteins | sample 7391401 | NCBI WGS metagenome assembly CAJDVK01 (sample SAMEA7055696, study PRJEB34461) | soil metagenome | biome: terrestrial ecosystem; feature: Peninsula; material: soil | place: Antarctica | collected 2016
GGGGAGTCGTTTCTATTGGTTTGATGGTACACATCATCATAGAAATGACTGCCGCGTAATACCGCACCGACATTTTCATAGCGAGCAATAACCTCACCAAACACACTAACGCGGTTATTAATTAACCCCCACTTATTAAAGTTACGGGTACCGTCATCAAAGTTTGGCTCTTTTAAATAAGCTGAGTCAGCAGACCTCGTTCGTGCCGATATCGTGTAGTTGGCTGTCACTTGGCTTTGCAAACTGAGCCCATTATCAAAATGGACTGTAGGTAAAGCCATCACAGCAGAACTGCAAGTAATGGCCGCAATGGCTAAAGACAAGCGTGTTAACGGCAGTTTAGTTTTTATTGTACTGAGCGCGCGCCAATTCATTATTTGGTTCCTTTGTTATTATGCTGTACCACAACTATTAACAGTAACTTTCCCCGCTAGGCTGCAGCATCCTGCAAACGGACGATAAGGGGCGCGCGTAGCACGCCCGCTAATGTGGATCAGTTCTAATCAGGAAATTTCAGATGCACTTTCCCAGTAGTGGCCACTGCCTGACAAGCAAGGGTCCAACCCTCGGCAAGCTCATCATTATCCAGCGCATCATTAACCAGCAGATCAACGTCCCCTGAAATCAGAGTGCACATACAAGTGGCACACGAACCGACCATGCAAGAATGCGGTGCTTTAATCCCTTCCCGCAGCATGGCAGCCAGCAGCACTTCACCATCGGCACATTCAATTTCTCGAGTCTCACCATCTAACTCAACAGTCAGGTGAGTAGCAGTGGAACCTTGGTGCTCAACAATGGCCTCGAAGCCACCCTCACTTTCGCCGGGTAGCGAAACAAAACGCTCGACATGCACTGACTTGCCAGGCACACCAGCAATCTTCATCGCCTGCTCAACACACTGCATAAAGAGCTCAGGACCACAGACAAAAACCTCTGGGTTTTCTACTCCTTGGCCCAGTTGTGCCAACTGCATCGGTGAGGTGTAACCCTGCACGGAGTCCAGCCAGTGGATCACTTGCAGACGCTCTGGGTATTCTCTACCAAGATCACGCAGCAGATCCTTAAAAATAACCGATGCTTCATCACGGTTTGCGTAGATCAGACGCACCTGCCCTGTCCCTTGACTTAAGGCTGAGCGTAGAATCGATAACACTGGAGTTACACCGCTGCCACCGGCATACAGTAAAAAGTTTGCGTTTAAATTTTTCGGTACAAAAACGCCAGCAGGCTTTAGCACCTGCAAAGTGTCGCCATCCTTAATATTATCGCAGAGCCAGTTGGAGCCGCGGCCATCAGTCACCCGCTTAACAGTCACCCGCAGGCGCTCATTCTCATAAGGTGAACTCGATAGGGAGTAACAACGTGGCAACCAGTCGTCCTCCCATGGCGTACGCAAGGTTAAAAACTGACCTGGGCGGTACTTAAAATCTGCAAGTAATTCATCAGGTACGTCAAACTCAAATGAGCAGGCGTCATGGGTTTCTTCTATTACCGCGGCAACACGTAGCTCATGGTAGCTGGGTAGGCTCATAGTTAAATACTCATCACAAATTGGCCGCTATCAATCCGCAGCTCGATGCCATTCACAGCACGAGCTTCATCTGAAGCTAGGTAAAGCACACCATTAGCAACATCGTCTGGACGACAGGCACGGTTCATCGGATCTTTATCAATTGTCAGCATCTCAGGATCTACCCCCTCTGGATAACCTCCACGCGTCATGGGCGTTAAGATGCCGTCTGGGTGTATGGAATTGCAGCGAATACGATAACGCTTGAGGCGACAGTCAGCTGCCACTGCTCGAGTCAGCGCTGTCACAGCACCCTTACTGGCGCCATAAGCAACGTAATCTTCCTTAGCAGCGAGCGCGGCAATCGATGACATATTGACGATGGCACCACCCTGTTTTTTCATCACCGCAATGGCCGCTTTGCAGCCGAGAAAAACACTGTCCGCATTGACCGTCATCAAACGCTTCCAGTCTGCATAACTGGACTGTTCAATATCACCTTTCAACAAAATACCGGCATTGTTGACCAAGATATCCAGTTGGCCAAAGCTGCTGACAGCCTTATCAACCAGCTGCTGCCAGCCTTCCGGGTCAGTGACATCATGACGCACAAAGACTGCTCCAATCTCAGCAGCAATGCGGTTTCCGTCTACTTCATTCAAATCCGACATGACGAGCTGCGCACCTTCACTGACGAAGCGACGCGCGACGGCTTCACCAACGCCGCTTGCAGCGCCCGTGACAATAGCTACTTTTCCCGCAAGTCTTTGGCTCATGCTGTTTTCCTTATATTTGCGCAGCAGCATCCAGTGCTGCGATATAACCAAATGTCATGGCCGGCCCCAAGGTGCCACCGGCACCGGGATAGGTCGTTCCCATAACCGAAGCGGATGTATTACCAATGGCATACAAGCCTTGAATTACCTGACCGTCAGGCTTAACCACCTGAGCATGTTGATTGGTTAACAAGCCGCCTTTAGTACCAATATCTCCGGCCTGAATCGGCATTGCATAGTAAGGACCTTTCTCAATCGCGGCCAAGCAGGGGTTAGGCGTTACGTTGCTGTCACCGTAATAGCGATCATACGGATTACCGCCACGTCCAAAGTCCTCATCCACACCGGTTTCTGAATAGTGGTTTATTTTCTTTACCGTGGCCTGCAAGCCAGCCAGATCAACGCCAATTTTCTCGGCCAACTCCTCTAAGGTATCGGCTTTAAAATACAGGGTGTTGAGCCACTCTTTACGCAGACGGCTATCAGGCATAATTTGCCCAGGCATCAACGGGCCCATGGCGTAATTAAAACGGAACTTAGCGTCGAAAATTGCCCAAGCAGGGATGGTTTTACCTTGAGTTTCCTGGTTGTCTGCATGCATAGCAGTGACAAACTCAAGATATGGCGAAGCCTCATTGACAAAACGCTTACCTAAACCATTGACCACAATGGCCCCTGGGAAGGCACGCTCAGCAAAAATACCCCGCGCTTTAGTTTCACCTGGCACTAAAAATGAAGGGGTCCACCAAGCCCAATCCAATAATGCTGTAGCTGCTCCTACTTTCTGCCCAGCTTCCAAGCCTGCACCGGTATTGGCACCTTCTGGCGTTGCGCACCACTCAACCTTATTCGGCTGCGGCAGATATTTTTCACGCAAAACAGGGTTTTGCTCAAAACCACCAGCGCCGAGTATCACTCCTTTTTCAGCTCGAATCCGCTGTTGCTGGCCGTCACGCTCAACCACCACACCGCAAACACGACCATCTTCTTCAATCAATTCAACAAAATTGGTGTTAAGCCACAAAGGCACATTTCGATCAATCAGGGAAGCTCGCAAGCTGGCAATTAAAGAGCTGCCCAGGGCGGCGCGACGATCACGCTTTTCGCCAGTCTTTTTGCGCCATCTGAAGTCGAGCTTATAGCGCAACATCATCCACATAATCATCAAGCGCCAACCACGTGACTTGGACATTGCCACATGCGCCTGACGCGCAGTCCAAGAAATCTTGCCCATCAACAAATTGCCCCGCGATGCTTCGCGCAGATTCGGCAACTCATTTCCTAAAGAGGAAATATCAAACAACTCTGGATCGAGACTGCGACCACCCTCCAAAAACCCTTCAAGATGCGGATAATAGTCGGGATACTTTTCTGCAACGGCATAACGCACCCGAGAGTTATCCTCAAGCCACTTAATCATTTCTGGCGCTTTTTCAATATAGGCACGCACGCGCGGCTCATCGACTTCATCACCAATCGCATTCTTCAGATAGGTCCAAGCTTTTTCTGGACTATCGTGACCACCTTTGGCTTTGAAATAATGATTACAAGGGATCCAAATGCCGCCACCGGACAAGGCCGATGTGCCGCCGTACTTATCAGTTTTTTCAACGACCAGTACGCGTAGCCCTTTAGCTGCCGCTGTTACTGCCGAGGTTAGGGCGCCAGCACCAGAACCCACCACTACCACATCATAATCCGTATTGTTTTCACTTTTACTAGTCATCTACATACCTGTCTCGGTCACGGAGTTGGAAAGCAAGAGCCGCCAGTCATTTGTCTGCAGCAATGCGACGGCACGACTTTAAACGTAAGGATCAGGATTAGGCAGACCCAATTGCACAGTTCCAAAAGCGCGCGCATAGGCAGCGACGTTATTGGCAATATGCCCACGCGCTTGGTGCACATCACGGAAAGTGCGCTCCACTGGGTTGGTTTTATACAGACCCGAGGCCGCCATCGACTTTAACAATGCATTGATTTTCTCAGCACAGGTGTTAGTCACATAAGCTGACTGGTAACGGTACAGCAAGCGTTTTTCCACATCCGGTAACTCACCTTTCTCAGCAATAGCCAACAGCTCAGCATAGTTGCGATTGAGTACCAGTTTCAGCATATCAAGGGTGACAATGGCATCCGCCACAGCGTCTTGAGCAACTGGGTCTTCTGCCGTTTTAGCGCCGTGCTTACCAATATGTTTAGCTGCATTGTCGCGAAACTCATTGATAGCACCTTGTAAGGCACCCAATACCGAGGTGGACACTGCGCGGGTAAATACTTGAGCAAAAGGAATCGCGAAAATCGGGTTGGTATTTTCTTTTAAACCCGGTGTTGCGGCAGCTGAGCTATTGTTAGTGCGCTGCACTCGGTGCGCTGGAACAAAGGCATCCTCGACAATAATGTCGTGACTACCGGTACCGCGCAGCCCCATCACATCCCAATTGCGCTCAATGCGATAGTCCGAGATTGGGACCAGGAAAGTACCGTGCTCTGGCTCTGGAAAATCTTCTGTGGGCGGTAAAATACCACCGAGCAAAGTCCACTGACAGTGCTCACTACCACTGGAGAAACCCCAGCGACCGCTAATACGATAACCACCTTCAACGGGTGTTACCTTAGCAACCGGCATATAGGTGGAGCCTACCAATGTGTCTTGGCTTTCACCCCAAACATCTTGCTGAGCTTCTGCGGTGTATCGCGCTAGCTGCCATGGATGCACACCCATGACGCCATAAATCCATGCGGTCGACATACAGCCTTCAGCAAGAGCCATCTGAATTTCAAAAAAGGTGCGCGGATCAACCTCAAAACCACCGTGACGCTTAGGCTGCATCGCTTTAAATAAACCTGCCGCTTGCATATCAGCAATGGTTTCATCGGGAATTTTAAGATCTTTTTCTGCTTGCGCCGCGCGGGCTTGCAATGCAGGAATCAGCTTGCGCGCACTTTCGATTAACTCGAGGTCTTTTTTGGTTTTCTTATGATTGGTAGCCATATTTAGTTCTCTAGGTGATTGACGCAGATATTGTTTTCAGTGTTTTACGATTATCAGCGCAGCCTGCTCGGCACTCATCGTCAAACCGGACTAGGAATTAATGAACACCCCAAGCACCTTCCTAGACCTTGGTAGCGCTCAACTAAAAAACCACGTCATTGCTTGATTCTGCAACGACACGCATCATCCTGAATCATTCTGCGCAGCTAAAACCAGAGCCTGACCTGACAGGAAAAACCACCAACTCACCCATTATTTATAAAAAATAAAGCCTCCTAAAAAATCAAACAATAAGAGCACAAAGCCTGCTGCACTAGCGCAGCATCACAGCGGTACGGAACAAAAGAAACTGCTACGCCAGCCACCTTCTGCAGCTACAAATAAAAAAGCCGAACACAGCAAAACTATGGTCGGCTATTTATTCTGCAGAGAAACTAGCGGGTAATTTGCCCAGCTATAGCAGCAGCAAAATGCTCAGAAAATGGTGGCAACATGCCCCACTCAGCACGAGGATCAACAGGCGCAGCGCGGAAAACTGTGCGCGCATGACTGAACTCTAAAAAACCATCACGGCCATGATAATGCCCCATACCAGAAGCACCAACACCACCAAAAGGCGCATTTTCCATGGCCGCATGCATCAAAACATCATTCAAAGTGACACCACCAGACAAAGTATGCTCTAACACATAATCTTGCTCGACTTCATCTTGGCCAAAATAGTACAACGCCAGCGGCCGCTCACCGCTGTTTATTTCTTCAACCACATGCTTTATATCGCTATAGGTCAGCAGCACCATGGCTTGGCCAAAAATCTCCTCTTGCATAATATCTGCTAGCAGTGGCGGATTAACCACAATACTCAGCGGCCGCTTACGCCCTTGAGTTGGCAGCGGCACATCTGGGCACTGAACAATCTCCGCCCCCTCCTCAGCCACCTGCGCCAAATAACCATCAACTCGAGCTAAGTGTTGCTCACTGACCACTGAGACCAAATCACTATTACCCTCAACACTTGGGTAAAGCTCGCTATAAGCCTGAGTAAATGCCTGCAAAAACTCTTCCCGAGCTGCAACCGGCACATACACCAAGTCTGGTGAAATACACAACTGACCGGCATTCATCCCCTTACCAATGGCAATGCGTCGCGCTGCTTCAGCGATATCTGCACTTTTTCCAATTACCACCGGAGACTTACCACCTAATTCCAGCGTCACTGGCACCAGATTATCGGCGGCGGCACGCATAATTTTTTTACCCACCTGAGTACTGCCGGTAAACACTAAATGATCAAACGGCATGCTGGCAAAAGCTTGCCCCACTTCAACGCCACCGGTAATGATTGCCACATCCAGCGGGTCAAAATATTCGCCGACAAGTTTCGCCAATAACTGCGCTGTTTCCGGCGCCACCTCTGATGGCTTTAGCACTGCACGATTCCCCGCTGACAACACTGACGCCAACGGACTAAAAAGGGTAAATAACGGCGCATTCCAAGTACCAATAATGCCCACCGTGCCCTTGGGTTTATATTGCACCCACGCCTCTGCGCCCAGCTGATCGTATGGCGAGAAAACTTGACGCTGTTCCCCACCCAGCCACAGCTCAAGATTATCTCGGGCATGCTTGAGCGAGGTTATGGAGCCTAAAATATCATTCATCATGCTAAAACCAGCATGGCGACCGCCAAAATCAGCATCTATCGCAGCGCATAGCGCTATATGATGATCAACTAACAGATCAATAGCAGCTTGCAGCCTGCCTTTGCGCACCTCGGCACTGACTGCACCTTGCTGATCTGTCGCCTTTCTATGCAAGCGCAGTAATTCAGCCAACTCTTGCGCTGTTTCTAGCTGAGCACTCATTGGGCTCTCCTTAACTTATTATTGTATGAATTTTAGCCTCAAAAATTAGCTTAGAAGCACGCCGCTAGCAATGCTTCGTCTGTTCGGACGAGAATGCTTATAAGCAGCAATAATCAGGCGTTGCAGAGCAAATAAACGATAGTCCATAAAGACGATGTTTAACCCCTGCACCCCCCCGATACTAAACTGAACATAGCATGATCAGATGAGGTGCCTCACTATGGCCAAAGCCAGCTTCGACCCGCAGGAATTTCGCTCAGCCCTGAGCACTTTTACCACGGGTGTTACTATTATTACCACGCGCGCCGAAAACGGCGATCCTGTAGGTATCACTGCGAATAGCTTTAACTCAGTATCGCTGAACCCACCGATGGTGCTATGGAGCCTGGATAAGTCGGCCATGAGCCTTCCAGCCTTTACTAATAATAAGCACTGGAACGTACATATTCTCTCTACCAAGCAAGAGGCTTTATCGGGGCGCTTTGCTTCACGGGGAGAAGATAAATTCAAAGGCTTGCAGCTCGATACAGGCATTAACAATATTCCTTTGCTGCATGATTGCACCGCCCGCTTCAGCTGCCGCACCGCTTTTATTTATGAAGGCGGCGACCATATGATTTTTGTCGGTGAAGTCCTTAGCTTTGATAAGTCAGAGCTACCGCCGCTGGCCTTCCAAAGCGGCCAGTATGCTCTGGCAGCAAGAAAACCACGGGAAGGGGTTCAGCTCAGTGCTACGCCACCGCCAGAATGCAGTTACACCGAAGATCTGTTGGGCTATCTAGCCGGCCGCGCGCACTTCCAATTAGTCGCAGCACTGCACAGCGTACTGAAAACCCAGCAATTGAATGAGCAGCAGTTTTTCATTCTGTCAGTGCTGAGTATTCAAGACAGCCTAACCATTGAGGAAATAAACAAGTTTGTCGACTATACCGGTGGCACCGTCACTGCAGCCGATATGGCCATCTTAGAAGAACAAGACTTCGTGGTCTTGGTTAAGAAAAATGGTGATAGCCGTTATGTCATGACTGCAGATGGTCGCGATGCTTCACTCAAACAAATTGCAGTAGCCAAGTCTGTTGAAGAGCATATTTCCACCCTGATTGGCCCAGGCGATGTTGAGGCCCTCAAAATTCTGCTCAAACGCTTAATTAAAGCCACTGACCCAGGCCTACCCGATCTTTGGGCAACCAAAGAAGAGAATGGCGCCAAAATAACAGCTTAATAATAACAATAAGGGAACAATATGAGCCTAATTGAGCGATTTAGCCTTGCTGGCAGTGTTGCGGTGATTACCGGCGCCAGCAAAGGTATCGGCCGCGCCATTGCTATTGCCTATGCCGAAGCAGGGGCAAAAGTAGTCTGCGCCGCACGCACCCTCAGCGATGTGGAAATTGTTGCCGAACAGATTCGCAACAATGGTGGCGAAGCCATTGCAATAGCCTGTGATGTAACCAGTGCGGATAACCGAGAAGCCTTAATCCAGCATGCTGTGGATACGTTCGGCAAGGTGACTCACTTGGTTAACAATGCTGGTGGGGGCGGACCTAATAATCCGCTGGAGATGCCCTGGCAAGAGCTTGATCGTTTACTCAACTTCAACGTCACCACAGCCTACCATCTCACTCAGCTGTGTGTGCCCCATATGCGTGAGGCCGGTGGTGGCAACATTATTAATATCACCTCTGTTGCGGCCCGCTATGTGCAGCCAAACTTCAGCTCCTACGGTACCGCTAAAGCAGCATTGGTGCATATGACCAAACTGTTGTCACAAGACTTTGCTCCTGAGGTGCGCATTAACGCCATCTCACCTGGGCCGATTATGACCGACGCCTTAAACAAAGTGATGCCGGACCAAGTCAAAGAAATCATGACCAACAACACTCCGCTGCAGCGTTTGGGTGAAGTGGAAGATATTGCTGCCGCTGCTCTATATCTAGCATCGCCCGCATCTGGATGGGTGACTGGCAAGATTCTTGATATTGATGGCGGTGCCGACGTCAGTGTCTTCCCCAGTTAAAACTTAGGTTAAAGAGACAAAATAATGATTGATCAAACAGTGATTAAACAACTGGGTGACGAGCTTTTTGCAGCACTAGAGTCCCGCACCAGCTTGCCACCCTTAACCGAGCGCTACCCCGAGCTCACCCTAGAGCAGGCTTATCAAGTGTCATTGCAATTTCTGCAGCGTCGCGAAGCCGCGGGCCAAAAGCTGATTGGTAAGAAAATCGGCGTCACCTCCAAGGCTGTGCAAGACATGCTCAATGTGCACCAGCCGGACTTTGGTTTTTTAACCGATGCCATGCAAGTGCCTGATGGTGCTGCGGTCAGTAAAGCAGAACACCGTTTAGTGCAACCACGGGCTGAAGGCGAAATAGCTTTTATTCTCAAAGCGGACTTGAACGGCCCTGGCGTCACTGCGGATGACGTTCTGGCCGCCACAGAGTATGTGGTGCCCTGCTTTGAAATTGTTGATTCGCGCATCCGCAATTGGGAAATCACTATTCAAGATACGGTGGCGGACAATGCCTCCTGCGGCGTTTTCACCTTAGGTTCAGCCCGTATTGATCCGCGCACCGTGGATCTTGCTGCGGTTGAACTGACCATGACAAAAAATGGCGAACCGGCTGGTAGCGGTCTTGGCTCTGCAGTACAAGGCCATCCTTGCGAGGCTGTGGCTTGGTTAGCTAACACCCTAGGCAAGTTGGGCATTCCATTCCGTAAAGGCGAAATTATCCTTTCCGGTGCACTGGCACCTTTAGTCCCGGTGACTGCTGGCGACCGTATCGAAATGAACATTAGCGGACTTGGCTCTGCCAGTCTGACGTTTACCGACTAAGTTGGTTATCGGAGATCACACTATTATGAGTAAGAAAGTTCGTTGCGCCATTATTGGCCCCGGCAACATTGGCACTGACCTGCTGTATAAAATCCAAAGAAGCGAGTTCCTGGAAGCCGTCTGGATGGTAGGCATTGACGCCACATCTGAAGGACTGCTGCGCGCCAAAGAGATGGGCTTAAAAACCACTTCTGACGGTGTTGACGGTTTACTCGCTCATATTAAAGACGACGATATTCGCATCGCCTTCGACGCCACCTCAGCTTATGTGCACGCTGAAAACAGTCGCAAACTCAATGAGCTTGGCGTGTTAATGGTCGACCTGACCCCTGCAGCGATTGGCCCTTTCTGTGTCCCACCTGTCAATCTAGAAGAAAGCCTGAGCAGCGGCACACTGAATGTGAATATGGTCACCTGTGGTGGCCAAGCCACCATTCCACTGGTTGCTGCTGTTTCTCAAGTACAGCCGGTTGAGTACGCTGAAATTATTGCCACAGCTGCATCTAAGTCAGTTGGCCCCGGCACCCGTAAGAATATTGATGAATTTACCACCACCACAGCCCGCGCCGTAGAACAGGTTGGCGGCGCTAAAAAAGGTAAAGCCATTATTGTTATCAATCCGGCTGAACCGCCGCTGATGATGCGCGATACGGTGCACTGCCTGGTGGAAGGTGAACCCGATCAGGCGGCAATTACTGCGTCTATTCATGCCATGATCGCTGAAGTACAAAAGTACGTGCCTGGCTACACCCTAGTGAACGGTCCAGTATTTGATGGCAATCGCGTCTCGGTGTTTATGGAAGTTGAAGGCCTAGGAGACTTCTTACCCAAGTACGCCGGTAACCTCGACATTATGACTGCCGCTGCTGCACGCACCGCTGAAATGTTCGCTGAAAACCTACTCACTCAGACTGTGGCTTAAGGAGACGATTATGGACCTTAAAGGCAAAAAAATTACTGTTCACGATATGTGCTTGCGCGATGGCATGCACCCCAAACAACACCAGATTTCTCTCGATGAGATGAAAGCCATTGCTCAAGGGCTGGATGCTGCGGGTGTACCCTTGATTGAAGTCACCCACGGTGACGGCTTAGGCGGCGCCTCGGTGAACTATGGTTTCCCCGCACACACTGATGAAGAATACCTCTCTGCAGTTATTCCATTGATGAAAAATGCCAAAGTATCTGCATTGCTGCTACCGGGTATCGGCACGGTTGAACATCTGCATATGGCTAAAGACCTTGGGGTCAACACCATTCGTGTCGCCACCCACTGCACCGAAGCGGATGTGTCTGAACAGCATATTACTGAAGCGCGTAAACTGGGCATGGATACCGTTGGCTTTTTAATGATGGCCCATATGAACAGCGCCGCAGGCTTAACTGAGCAAGCCAAATTAATGGAAAGCTACGGGGCTAACTGCATTTACATCACGGACTCGGCCGGCTATATGCTGCCCCATGATGTGCATGAACGCGTCTCAGCGATACGTAAAGCCTTAGGCGATGATATTGAAATTGGTTTCCATGGCCATCACAACCTTGCCATGGGTGTTTCCAACTCGATTGCCGCCATTGCAGCCGGCGCCACGCGCATTGATGCGGCCTGTGCTGGTTTGGGTGCTGGCGCCGGTAATACGCCAATGGAAATCCTGATCGCTGTCTGTGACCGCATGGGAATTGAAACCGGCGTTGATGTGTTCGGTATTCAAGATGTGGCAGAAGATTTAGTGGTACCCATTATGGACTTCCCCATCCGCAGTGACCGTGATGCTCTAACCATGGGTTATGCAGGTGTATATGGCTCATTCTTACTCTTTGCTAAGCGTGCTGAAGCAAAATATGGCGTCTCGGCCCGTGAAATCTTGGTCGAGATGGGTCGCCGTGGCATGGTCGGTGGTCAGGAAGATATGATTGAAGACACTGCTCTAACTCTACTTAAGCAACGGCAGGCATCTGCCTAAAGCTTATGAGCACACAGACTGGTAGTCGCCCACTTGGCTGGCGTATCCATGGCTTTCTCGCGCTCCTAGTAGTGACTTATGCTGGGAGCTTTATGGGCCGTCAGATCATGTCCGTTATGATCGAACCGATCAAGCAGGAGTTCAATGCCAGCGACGCTGCCATGGGATTAATCTCAGGCTTAGCGTTCGCTGTCGTCTATGCTTTCCTTGGGCTGCCGGCCGGGCGTTTATCAGACCGCCACACACGCACTCGAGTATTAGCCCTGAGCTTAGGTCTCTGGGCTTTTGCTACGTTACTCTGTGGGCTTGCTGTCAGTTTCTGGATGCTGATTTTTGCGCGCATGCTGGTCGCTGCTGCTGAAGCACCGGTGACACCAGCATCGCTTTCTCTTATTTCCGACCTCTACCCGCCCCATCGCCGCTCATTGGCGATCAGTTTTTTTACCGGCGCCCCCACTCTCTCAAGTATTATTGGTTTGAGCTTAGGCGCTTGGATTATTGATGCCTATGGTTGGCGCACCGGTTTCTATGCCATTGGTACGCCACTGATCCTGATGTCTCTTATCTTTGGTCTGGTGATCAAAGAGCCGATCCGTGGCACCTGGGATATTGGTGGTGGTACAGAGCCCCCTAGAGAAGGGATTTTTCAAGCGGCAATGAAGTTGGTGCGCAATAAAGCCTGTTTTATTCTGATCGGCGCCAGCGCCGTGACCACCTTTAGTGCCTTCTCGTTTGCCATGTGGAATACCACCTTTTTAGTACGTTCACACGAGCTGTCATTGCAAAACGCAGGCATCTTAGCCGGTGTGGTTACCGGGCTCAGCGCTGCGATCGGTAGTATCTTTAGTGGCTGGTTGACTGATCGATTGATTGTTAAAAACCGGGCCTGGCTGGTGCGCATACCTATTATTGGTCACTTTATTGCAACAACCGCTATGATTGCCTACCTTCTCACGCCATCAGGTATAGCTTTTGAATTGGCCAGTGTACCTGTACCAACCGCCATGCTTTGGTGTGCAGTATCAGGTTTCTTCACAGTATTTTGGGTAGCACCGTCCTTCAACTTGCTTTCACAGTTGGTCACGCAATGGCAACGCGCCACTGCGTTTGCGTTGCAAACCGTATTTACTACCTTGCTTGGCGTTGGCTTGGGCCCCTTAGTCACTGGTGCACTCAGTGATGCTCTCATTCCTTACGCAGGCGATGAGTCATTACGTTACGCACTGGTTATTGTCAGCGTCACCGTGATCATACCCATACTGATGCTGTGGACTCTGCTGCGCAAACAGCCTTGGCAAGCTCAAGCTCCGAGCAACAACAGTTAAGCAGCTCATCTTGCACGTTAAGATGTGCACAGCTAAAACCAAGTCCTTGCAGGTTTAATCGACACATGGAAAGAGCCGCATAGCCAGCCAGCAATGTGTGTCTTCATAATAGCGTTGCAACTCCGCAGTAGAGCAGTCGCTACGTTTACTAATTAATAAGATAGATTTCATAGGTACCCTTTGCCTGTGCTAACAAAGATTTTGCAAGGGTATTTAAATCATAAGCGCTGACACAAGCTAACCTAAATGGACGATGCTGATACTCTCAACATTAATAGACTCTAAGCATTACTTAAGCATTTTAATAACAATAAGCTCAGAGTGTAGCTAATGATCAATTCGCAAGATATCGCCGCTAAACCGTATAACACCGCGCCCAACTCAGTGGCTGTGCACAAGCCTGCACACGCACAGCCTGACCAACGACAGGCTTGGATTGTTGTCGCTGGCATGGCGGTGACCTTGTGCATTCTGTTTGGCACCACACTCAATTCATTCGGTGTTTTCGTTCCACCCATAACCCAGACTTTTATGTCCAGTAATGAAGAAACTGGAAATATTGCCTCTGTGTTTATGCTCACCATGACTTTGGCTATGCCGTTAGCCGGCTGGCTACTTGACCGCATCGGACCCCGTGCAGTGATGACCTCAGGTGCCGCATTGGTGGGCATAGGTTACTTTTTAGCCTCGGTGAGTCAGGATCTAAGCAGTATTACCCTAGCCATGGCTGTGAGCGGTGCTGGAGTTGGCGCATCGACTTATATACCGTCCATTGCTTTAGTCATGCGCTGGGTGGATTTAAAGCGTCAAGGGCTGGCTTTAGGTGTGATGCTTTCGGGGGGATCTATTGGAGCGATGATTTTTCCAATCCTCTTAACCCACATTACTGAACTCTACAGCTGGCGAGTGGCAATGCAATTTATCGCTGCCCTAGGACTATTGGTCTGTGTGCCTGTACTGCTCTGGCTGGCACGCTTACCCAAGCAACCCTTACCCACCGATGACGACTACAGCGGGCCGCAAGAACGCAGCGGCCACAGCATTAGCCAAGCTCTACGCCTTCCTCGCTACTGGTTATGGGTGGCCTTACAAATATTAATGACCCTCAGCACCCTCGGCATCATTGTCAATATGATTCCTTACTTAATCTCCGTTGGTTACTCACCAAAAGAAGCAGCAACTGTGTTTGCTTTTAAAAGTGTTGCCGGCCTTTCAGGGAGCTTTATCTTCGGCCTATTAAGCAGTCGCTGGGATGCTAAACCTTTACTGATGATTGGTGCGGCTATTGGCGGCTTTGGCATTCTTGCTTTGCTGCTGGCCACTGATCCAGCGTTCGGCTTTGCCGCAGTTGTGGCCTTTATCATTGCCTGGGGCGCGACCTTTAATCTGGTCAACCAATTATCACCGATGCTGATGGAGCAAACAGTTGGTCAGCGTAATTTCGGTACCCTACTTGGCATTGGTAGCTTGATAGCAGGAGTTGGCGCGGCCTTTAGCCCAAAACTTGTGGGCTACCTGCTCGACTCCTCGGGCTCCTACTCAACAGCGCTGATGCTCTGCGCTGCATGCATGATTGGGGCAATTATTCCTATTGCATTCCAGCCTAAACGCATTCCCGTTAGCACTGTGAAATAAATCGAGTCAAGCACAGCAACATGACTGTTTAAAACGCCACCACACTGAGCCTAGCTCAGCTATTTTGATCCGCTATTGAGGTATAAAACATTGGGCTGGAAAAAATACGTAGATTCTCTTGGCGCACCAACACCAGCAAAAGCACTGTACGAAACCGGAGCCGTGCCGATTAATTACAGTGGCTGGCCACTTGAGCAGCCTGCCAACCAATACCCAGCCCTAACTGAAGACCTTGATGCTGATGTGGTGGTGATTGGCGCAGGTTTAGCCGGTGCATCAGTGGCCTTACACTTAGCCGAACGCGGCATTAAAACAGTATTGCTGGAAGCCGAGCAACCCAGTGCTGGAGCCTCCGGACGCAACGCTGGTCATATTCAGCCTTACCTGTCGTCATTTGAACCGCTGCAGGCACATCAAGACGCTGGTAAAAAGTTTACTGACTATTTTACCGGCAACCGTAATATCATTTTCGACTTATGCCGCAAGCATGGTATTGAGGCTGATGTGCATGCCAATGGCATGGTGGATGCGGCGAAAAAACCCCATGCTGATCTAGAGCGCAAAGCCAAGTTGTGGCAATCCCATGGCTACAATATTGACATCATCGAATCTGCCCAATTGCAAAGCATGCTGGGTACTGACGTCTACAATTACGGTTTGCACTGGCACGAAGGCGGTCAAGTCAATCCCTACCTGTTTACCAACGGCATGGTCAGTGCGGCGGTAAAACTTGGCGCACACATGTACGGTGACTCGCGGGTGATTGCCTGTGAAGCAGTGGCCAGTAACTGGCGTGTGCGCACTGCTACAGGCAGTGTTACCGCAGGTCAAGTGGTGATCTGCACCAATGGCCACAGCGGTAATGAATTCTTCCCGGAACTGGCGCACACCCAGTACCCTCTGGTGGCTTGCGGCTTGGCCACACGGCCTTTATCAGATGAGTTGTTAGCCACAATTAACCCTGCACGTGTGGTGTTAACTCAACACCCTGCTGGGTTGTACCCGCTGGTGGTGGATAATCGCAACCGTCTGATCACCGCAACGATTCCAGGGATGGGCCGTGCACAGCAGGCTGATAAATACTTTAATTATTTTTTACGCTATCTGCACCGTACCTTCCCCGCCACCCGTACGGCGAATATCACCATGGAATCGTACTGGACTGGCATGACCGCCAACTCATCGCACCACTACGACAAGTGCTACCCAAAACTTTATCAAGTGGCCAACGGCGTGCACGGACTGATGAACTTCGGCTCGTGGGGCAACCTACTCGGCCCGATGATGGGGATGAGTTTGGCCCATGCCATTGCTGACGGCCGTTTAGAGGATTGCGTATTGCCGATTGAAACACCACAAGCAGTGCGCTTTCCGCGGCTGTTTGAAACTAAAATTCGCCGCACTCTGATCCCCATTGCCCGAGTTGCCGACCACTTTGATCTGACCTAAAGGCCAAACTGACGCCAGAGCCTGCTCTAAACATAAGCAGCTTCTGGCAGAGTTCATGAGGGCTATGCAGCAACCAGATAACCCTACTCAGCTAGCACTAAAACCTGCAGTTAAATACGCAAATGAACGATGCTGGGTGATACGGCTTTACCGGACTCTATGAGCGCATGATCAATACTAAAAATAAGATGGAGTCATTTAATGTCACAGACAATATTCGGATTAAAAGGACAAACAGCATTAATTACTGGCGCGGGTCGCGGCATGGGTGTAGGTATCGCCCGCATGCTGGGTCGTCTTGGCGCCAAAGTTGTGGTGAATGACTTTTATCCAGAGCGCGCGGAAGAAACGGTTCAACAACTGCGCGAAGAAGGTCTAGAAGCATTCGCTGCACCCGCAGACATTACAGATTACGCGCAAGTGGTTGCCATGGTCGCTACAGCCACTCAAGAAGTTGGCGCTATTGATATTCTGGTATCCAATGCTGGGGTGCCCACTGATGGCATGGGCTATAAGAAATTTATCGAATCAAGTCCCGAGGATTGGCAAAAGTTTGTTGATCTAAATATGTTCGGCCTGATGAATGCTTGTCACGCCGCTGTTCCGGGCATGATTGAACGCGGCTATGGTCGTGTGATTGCCATCACCTCAGAATCATGGCGAGCAGGCTTACCTATGGGGATCGCTTCCTACGCCGCTTCTAAAGCAGGTGCGGTTGGCTTCATTCGCCACCTTGCAGCAGAAACTGGGCGTTCGGGCATTACTGTCAATGCTTTATCACTGGGTACCATGAATAACTGGGACTCTGATGCGTTGGCAAAAAAAACCTGTTTTGTACCGCGGGCAGGTAGCCCAGAAGACGTGGGTGCCGGTGTCGCCTATTTTGCTTCCAAGGAAGCCGCTTGGGTAACCGGTCAAGTACTGCCCTTAAATGGTGGTTCATTAACCGCGTAAACAGTATTGAATATGCCTTAATTAGATACAACCAAGTATGCGGCTGATCACTCTTGATGCCTTGAGTATTGGCCAGATGCTCAAACCGAAGGGTTCTAGATTCAAGCTCTGCTCCCACCACCCAAAACTCCTCAAGCATTTATGTGTTTGGGGAGTTTTTGCTTTAACAGCGAACACTTTGCATAATCTACTCGTTTAGTCGTTAGCCTATAAGGCCAGAGCCTAATACAGCTTTAACAGTGCTATTCTCAAGCCAAAGGTTAAACTGGACTCAGTGCTACTTGTTGCTAGCCCGTGTGGATTATTATTTCACTATCAGCCGACCCTAACCAACTTAATACCATTGACTGACAGGAGTGCTTCACGATCAACACCGATGCTCGATATGTGCTCTGGCTGCTAGATTTTTTATCAAAAAGGGGCTGCGATACGGAGTCGTTAATCCAAACTCATCAACTGACCAATCTTGGCCAATTGGCTTCGCCAATCAGTGCCGACACCCACCGTGCGCTGCTCTCAGATGCATTGCGCATGACCGGTAATAGCGGGCTAGGACTGGAGCTTGGATCTCACCGTTCACTGGCCACCTATGATCAACTGGCTTATTTATTAATGAGTTCCTCAACCTTGCGCGAAGCAACGGAACTGGGCTTGCGTTATCAAAACTACCCTGGTCGTTTCTCAGGTAATGAAATTATTACCACCTTCAGTGAAATAGACGGTCAAGGCTGTTATCAAATCAGCGTCAAAGAAGGTTTGGGCGAGTTTCGATTATTGGCAGTGGAAGACGTGCTCAGCAGCATTATGACCACTGTGCGCTGGGTCCTGGGGCGACCGTTGCCGACCACAAAACTGCGCTGTGATTACCCAATGCCGCCTCATTTTGCGGCGTACCAAACAATTTTTAACTGCCCAGTGCAATTTGACGCACCGGTTATTCAACTGTTTTTTGATGCCGAAGTGCTTGACCAGCCGCTGCCCAATGCCAGCCCGCAAAGTGCCAAACTCTATGCAGCTTTATGTGAAGAAAAAAGTATTGCTCGGCAACAAGGCGATGTGGCGTGGCGTTTGTGTCAGTTAATTATCCAAGATCCGGCTAATCCGCCTGCGATGTCTGAGGCTGCTGAAATTCTGCATTACAGTCCACGCACCCTGCGGCGCAGATTAAGTGCTGAGGGCTGGCAGTATCAGCAATTGATCGATCAAGTTAGGGCGATTCGGGCCCGCCGTGCCTTGAGCGACCCGACGCTTTCCATTACCGAAGTAGCCTTACAAGTGGGTTATGCCGACCATTCTGGTTTTCTGCGCGCCTTTAGAAAGTGGACTGGAATGACCCCCACCGAGTTTCGTAGCAAACTGCTAAATTAGCCGCCAGATTGTCCCTTATGGCTTGTTATATGGCCGTATTCTCCTATTCGACAAGACTCAGACAACTATAGAATCGATGGTCATAACAATAGTAATAAGGAACAAAGGCCGTGTTAAAAACCGATTACGTCAACGCCGAGATGCTGGCGAAGTTTGCCCCTCGCCCTGGCCGTAGAGACTTACTCCCAAAGCTCAGCGCAAAAGCACAAGTGGCACTGATGTGTCGCATTCTTTTTGCTGAGGGTTGGGATGATCACATCGCTGGGCATATCACTGTCCGCCAGCCAGATGGCACTATCCTCACCAACCCTTGGGAGCTGGCTTGGGATGAAGTCACCGCAGGCGATATAGTGACCCTTGATGCTGAAGGAAATGTGATCGACAGTGATTGGAATATCACCCCTGCCATCGGCCTCCACTTGCAGCTGCATGATGCCCGATCGGACATTAATGTCGTAGTGCATAACCACCCAAAATGGAGCGGTATCTGGGCCTGCTTACAAGAAACACCGCCTATTTATGACCAAGCTGGTGCGTATTGCGGGCTTGAGTTGCCGATTTATAATGAGTACTTGGGTACCTTGGAAGATAAAAGCGCCAGCAATACCATCGTCGAGTCCCTCGGTGATGCGAAGTGGGCACTGTTAGCCCAGCATGGTGCTTTAGTGGTTGGCAGCGATATTCGTCAGGCCCACTTGCGTGCCGCGACTTTAGAGTGGCGCTGCCGCCGTGCGTATGAAGTGCGCTTAGCTGGCGGAGCAGAGCCGCTGGCAAATGAAATTATCCAACAAGTGAGCCTACCCGATCCAAATGGCTTTCCATTTCTATGGGAAGCCATGGCCCGTCGTGAACTGCGACGTGATCCTACCGTCATTGACGCTTGAGGTAATACTATGTCACTAACAATAAAACCACTGCAGAACATTGGCGTCGAGATCTTGGATTTTGATATTAGCCAGCCATTTACTGATGAGCTAAAAGAGCAATTACGCGCACTTTGGTACGAACACGGTGTTTTAGTGTTCCGTAATCAGGACATGAACCCGGAACGGCAGATCGAATTCAGTCGTATCTTTGGTCCGCTGGAAATGCACCCACTGAAGGCGACCACCTCCGATAAGTATCCAGAGCTGTTCGAGCTGGAGAATGGTGGCGACAAAGATAAGCATATGACTGCCTATTACAAGGGCGAGACGATCGTGGGTCGCTTGGACTGGCACATCGACTTACATTATACCGGTAAACCCAACCACGGCGCTGTACTGACCTCGGTTGAAGTTGCTGGCGAAGGCGGTTTAACCGGTTTTGGCGATCTGGCTAAAGCGTACGACGCCCTTGACGATGAAACTAAAGAATTGCTGGAAAAAATCGAAGTTGCCTATGCTTTTAGTATGCAGCGCCGCAATATGCGCTACGTCGATCTTGAAGGCTATGAGCCTGGGCCATACAGCCCGACCAAACCTTCTGACGTGCGTTTCCCTAACTTCCCCGAGACTGTTTACCCTGCGGTGATGACTCACCCAATTAGCGGCATGAAAGTACTGGGCATTGTTGAGCAATTTTTAGATCGCGTGGTCACGCCACACAAAGTTGATCTGTCCAATGATGAATCGATTGCCTTGCTTAAGCGTTTAGTTGCTCATACCCGTGACCCGCAATTCCATTACTTCCACAAGTGGGAAGCTGGCGATATGGTGCTGTGGGATAACTGGCGTGCGATGCACTGTGCTACCGGTACACCGCCTGGTGTGCGTCGACGGATTAACCGCACCACTATTGAAGGTAATCACACCCTAGGCAGAGTCTTACTGGACGAGTAATCCAGAGGGATTGCGCTGCACTGTGAAACAGCAGTACTGCATCAGGGGATTTACGCTACTGCCCCCTGATGCTGAATTAATTTGTCTGCCAGCTGCTGGTTTGCTGGAGCTCGATACAGCAGTGGGCCTGGTCTTGCTAGCGATCAGCTGGTCAAGGTTTCCTCGGATACTGCCTGGCTGCATATGATGGGCACTGAAGTGGATGCCTAGCCGCTGGATCCATATCAGTCGACAGACTGTTCATCTGTTCCAAAGACAATAGCTGGGCACAGCGGGTTATTAACACGCGACTGCTCTGGGCAACTGAAGCAGTCGATTTAACTCTGCTCCGCACAGCGTTTTTCACTTAGATTGTCTTACACTTTGCCCTTTAGCTGATCCAGCTATCAGAGTGCGAAGCTGGATCTCTGTGGCACTAATTGACTTGATTGAGTAACGGCTCACCAGCAAAGTAAGTCGCTAAATTAGCAAAAGTCATATTCATCATCGCGTATACTGTGGCTTCTGTAGTACTTGCAATGTGTGGCGTTAAAACCACATTCGGCAGATCTTTCAATGCTTGCGGAACATTTGGCTCATCGCAGAAGACATCCAACCCTGCGGCGAGAATTTTACCCTCACGTAAGGCCCAGATCAGCGCATCCTCATCGACGATGGTGCCGCGCGCAATATTAACCAGCACGCCGCTGGGGCCAAGTTGAGTCAGTACCGCTTGATTGATCATGCCGTGGGTTTCAGGCCCCGCACTGGCACAAACCACTAAATAGTCGACACTGGCTGCCAGCTCTTCTAGATCATCACACCAGCGATAAGGCAGTTCGGGTTTTGCGCTACGCCCGGTATAGGCGATGCTCATGCCGAAGGCTTCTGCGCGCGACGCCACAGCCTTGCCAATTCGACCCAGACCGACGATGCCCATACGCCCACCGAACACCCGTCCCGTCATTGGAAAACGGCCCTTGGCCCATTCTCCGCTGCGGACAAAATGATCGGCAGTTAGAATCTGCCGTGCTGCACAGAGCAACAGCCCCATGGCAAAGTCAGCAATGTCATCGGTGGATATTCCTGGGGTGGTGGTTACACAAACGTTCTGCGCGCGCGCGGCATCAAGATCGATGCCATCGTACCCCACGCCCATCACCGAAATAATTTCCAGTCCCGGCAGTCGCTTAATCAATGCACCAGGTACAGTGGATTCTGCACTGGCCACCATGCCCCGCACCGAGGGTGCCAACGCCTCAAACTGCTGATCATCCAGCTCGGCATACAAGTGGCAAGTGTAATGCTCACTCAGACCGCTGATAACACTGTCCGGCAATGGGATAAGAAACAATAGATTGGGTTTTGTCACAAATATCAGGCCTCGTAAAAAAAATAGATATGAGCGGCATAAACCTCGTCCATGCCGCTCCGTAAGTACCAAGGCTTATTCTAGAACGCTTGGATCGCGGCGAATTTCCTCACGCGCCATAGCTTCCCATAAGAACGGAAAACCATGGGCATCGGTACGCTCGCCGGTGGCAACCACGACTTCAGGTGGTAGCGCTGTGCCACCGCCAAGCGCCTCTACTCGCCAAGCTAGACGACTGCGCCACTCTAAGGTGATCGCACGCAAGTGGGCCTGACGCACGCCATTACCCACCACTAATACGCCGTGGTTAGCCAGTAAAGCCCACTTTGCTGAACCAAGAGCGTCCACTGCAGCGCGACCTAACTCAAGGTCTTCCACTGTGCCGCGGTACTCGTCATAGAGGACTGGATCAGTATCAACTAAGGCGGAGGTTTGATCGTAAATCGGCGGTATACGTCCCGCTGCTGACCACACTGAGCCCCATTCTGGGTGGTTGTGAATCACCACATCAACATCATGCCGTGCATCATGGATATCCATATGCAGATTGATCGCCGGAGTGATATTCCACTCACCCTCAATCACTTTCCCTTGTTTGTCGAGGCGCACAATATCTGCAGCGGTCACCTCGCCCCAGGTGAGCTCCCAAGGGTTAGCGAGGTAAGTGCCATCCTCCAGACGCACCGTGATATGACCGGCGATATGGTCGTTATAGCCTTCACGGTACAAAACTCGGCACAGCAGTGCCACAGTCTGACGTGCGGTTAGTTCAGGCAAAAGTGCATGACGACCAGGCTTAGGCGCATAGCCTGCCAGTAATTCGTGGTTCAAGGTGTCTTTCAACATGATTGTTCCTCTTAAATTATTATTGTATGAGTTGATGAAGCAATGACTAAATCAGCAATAGAAGCACCGCAAGAAAATACTGCAGCTACTGCAGCACGCTGCTTGCAGTGCTGGTGCAGCTGATAACCTTAGACAGCGCTAGGGCAACACACTGCAGTTATCCCAAATCACCCTGCCAGCAACACGCCAACCATGGCGAGAACCTAAGTGCACTTGCTGAAAATACTGATGTAAATAAGCAAAAATAACCTCGCTTGCTACCCTGCCCAGCCTGCCAAGATGCGTGATCTAGACCAGATTCAGATACAATGCCTTAAGGTCTAAATCTGGATGCTGAATCAGCCGCGATTGTAGATGTTGAGGGTCCCTTTGAATGACTTTAAGGTAATCCCCATAGCTAACAACATTCTGCCGCAAGGCTGCGCCCTCACTGGTTGTCTAATCAACATATTTGATTATACTCAGACGGTTAAAGCTTAGTCATTCGCATTCCAGAGAGGTCTAGAACAACCTCTAAGCCCTTGATTTAACTGATAAATATCAAGACCCCCTATATTCCCATAGGCACCACACTCGTATTTTTCATCAAAAAACAGTACCCAAAGATGCCGCATACACCCACACCAAAACAATTGCCCACTTTGCGCAAACGTCCGACTCAGTCACGCTCCCGCGCGCTGGTCGAGGCCGTAGCGCAAGCTTGCCTGCAAATTCTGGATGAATCAGATGAGGTCGCCCTAACCGTCAGCCACATTGCTGAGGTCTCAGGGGTTGCTGTGGGTTCGATCTATCAATATTTTCCCAACAAGGACGCAATTATTGCCTTGTTATACGAACGTATTTTGGATGAGGAGTCCGAAGAGCTGCTAAAGATGCGCGAAAAACTGCTTGGCGTACCGCTAGAGACAGCGTTGCGGAGTATTTTTGCCAATATCATTCGAGTTGAAACACGTCTGTCTAAACTGAATAAAGCCTTTCATTTGCGCTACTACTCTGCCCTGCACTTAGGAATGTGGCGTGGCTCATACCTCACCACCACTGAGTTTATCGAGGCCACATGGCTGCCCTTGCTGAAGATGTACGAGCATGAGATCACCTGCAAAGATCAACAGTTGGCGGCATACCTGATTGGCAACGGACTGCGCAGTATTATTCATAGAGTTCTGGAAGATATTCCAACACAACTGGAATCCACAGCCTTACTGGACAGCTTGATTGCTATGGCAATGGGTTGTCTGCGACCAGCAACTGCTGATTAAACGTTTCGGCCTGTTCACCAAGCAGATAGACTAGCGCTCAATCGTGATCGTGATTGATTTGTTCGACAAGCATACTAACTGCTGCACCGGCATTCTGTAGATGCTAAAAATAAAGCTGGCAACGCAACACCCAATAAAAACTCAAGAAAGCCACCTGAAGTGCGCTCAAGACACCCTGCTTAACAGAAGAAAGCTTAACTTCGCTAAGCTTAGTATCACTACACACTCAACCCCAACTTGACGGCAAGACAGCCGCAGCGGCATGGACAAATTATGCTTAAAAATATGCAAAATGAATGGTTTTTCAATATACGTGGCGACCTACTTTCAGGTCTAGTTGTAGCTCTGGCGCTGATTCCCGAAGCCATTGCTTTCTCCATTATTGCTGGTGTTGACCCCAAGGTTGGGCTCTACGCATCATTCTGTATTGCAGTGATTATTGCTTTTGTCGGTGGTCGACCTGGGATGATCTCAGCGGCAACGGGCGCTATGGCCTTGCTGATGGTGACCCTGGTTAAACAGCACGGTTTAGAATACTTACTGGCGGCGACCTTATTAACCGGTGTGCTGCAGATTGGCGCAGGCTTTTTAAAGCTCGGTGGTCTGATGCGCTTTGTTTCGAAATCGGTGGTCACCGGCTTTGTAAACGCTTTAGCCATTCTGATTTTTATGGCCCAGCTGCCCGAACTGACCAATGTTACTTGGCATGTGTACGCTATGACCGCTGCCGGCTTAGGTATTATTTACTTGTTTCCTCTGCTGCCTAAAATCGGTAAAAACCTGCCCTCACCGTTGGTGTGCATTGTGCTATTAACCGCTGTTGCCATGTACTTGGGCATGGACATTCGTACCGTTGGCGACATGGGTGAACTGCCGGATACACTACCGATCTTTTTATGGCCCGAAGTGCCACTCAATCTCGAAACCTTAAAAATCATTCTGCCCTACTCAGTTGCCCTCGCCATTGTTGGCTTGTTGGAATCACTGATGACGGCCACCATTATTGATGAATTAACCGACACCAAAAGTAATCGTGACCAAGAGTGTAAAGGTCAGGGCATCGCCAATATTGGTGCAGGTTTACTCGGTGGTATGGCCGGTTGCGCGATGATTGGTCAGTCAGTAATTAATATTAAGTCCGGTGGTCGTGGCCGTTTATCGACCTTCTGCGCCGGCTTTTTCTTACTGATTATGGTGGTCTTTTTAAGCGACTGGATTAAACAAATCCCCATGGCAGCCCTGGTAGCGGTGATGGTGATGGTGTCCATTGGTACCTTCTCTTGGAGCTCGGTGCGAGATATGAAGAAGTTTCCTCTCTCCACCAATATCGTTATGGTCACCACTGTCGCTGTGGTGCTGGCAACCCACAACTTAGCCTTAGGTGTTTTGGCTGGAGTGCTGTTATCAACGCTGTTCTTTGCTAACAAGATTGCGCGCTTGATGGTGATTAAACAAGAACAAGCAGACTCCAAAGCCCCACTGCACTACCAAGTGATTGGCCAAGTATTCTTTGCCTCTGCAGAAAAATTTATTGAGTCATTTGATTTCTCATTGGCAGCACAGAAGGTGGTGATTGATTTAACCCGTGCGCATTTCTGGGATATCACCGCCGTATCAGCGCTGGACACTATTGTGATTCGCTACCAACGCTTGGGAGCTGAAGTGGAGATAATTGGTATGAATGAAGCAAGCAAAACTGTTATTGATAAATTTGCTGTGCATAATGACCCTAAAGCCCTAGAAGAAATCTTAAATAACAATTAAGGACTGAATTATGCAAAACATTATCGCCTGTATCGATGAGTCCACCTGGTCGACCAGCGTAGAAGACGCAGCGATCTGGGCTGGTGGACAGCTCAATAGCCCGTTGATGTTTCTACACATTATTGAAAAACAAGCTCAAGCCAGCATTACCGACTTGTCTGGAGCCATTGGTCTTGGCGCACACTCTAAGTTGATGACAGAAATTGCGACGCTGGATCAAATGCGTGCCAAAGTCGCTTTAGAGCTGGGTAAAGAGCTGCTGGAAAATGCTCAAAGCAAAGCGCAAGAAGCGGGCTGTAAGCAAATTGAAACAGTGCAGCGTAACGGTGCCTTTATTGATACATTGCTCAAGCTAGAAAACACAGCTCGATTGATTATCGTAGGTCACTCAGGCACCAAGACGGGTAAAAAAATCAATGTATTAGGCTCGCACGTGGAGAGTTTGTTACGTCAAATCAACACCCCAGTGCTGATTACGCCGCATGACTTTATCGCGCCAAAAAACTTTATGCTGGCTTATGATGGGCGTGAAGTAACAGAGTTGGCTATCCAACGCATTTTAGACAGCGACTTATTACGCGGGCTGGATTGCCACCTGGTGACAGTAAGAAACAACCAGCCTGACCAAGAAGAAAAATTTGCCCGGGCCACTGAGCGCTTAACTGCAGGCGGCTTTGCAGTTACTGCAACCTACTTAAAAGGTGAAATCTCCAAGCAGCTGCTCAACTATCAGCAAGAAAACGCTATTGATTTGTTGGTTATGGGCGCTTTTTCTGGCTCCCGTTTGCGCCAATTCTTTATCGGCAGTAACACAATAATGATGCTAGAAAGCTGCAATATTCCCATTATGGTCGTGAAATAACCCTGGATCTAAGTCTGCAGCGCCCTAAATCTAGGCGCGCTGCTGTTCAATAACTTTTCCATACAAACGAACTCTTAACCCTTCTACACGTCAGACTTGTAGTGAGATGATGAAGAGGTTTATGTGTTTAGAGTTTTAATTATGACTGCCTTGCTGCTGGCTCAGCCATTAGCGCAAGCTCGCAACTATGTGGACGGCCACCTGCATTATGTGGATTTTTTTCAAGAATCCGACGGCATGTCAGCCTTATTAAGTGCTATGGATCAAGGCAAGATCAGTCACGCCGCTATTATGGGCATTCCAGTGGCAAAAAAGTGGCATGAGGATGAGCCACAAAAACCACGCTACTATGCCGGTGATGATGCCGATCTGTACTGGTACAGTGCCACTGATTTCTATTTACTCGAAGCAATCCAACGGCTGAAACCCGAACAGCAACAACGCTTCTTGCCTTTTCTCTCCGGTTTTAATAGCAACGACAAAAACGCAGCGACGCACATCCGCCGCACCCTCGAACTTAATCCCAATTTTTGGCAAGGCATTGGCGAAGTATTTACCCGCCATGATGATGTCACAGCACTGATGCAAGGCAATACCCCAAGGGCCAACAATGAAGCCATGATGAAAGTTTATCGTGTCGCGGCTGAGTATGATTTACCGGTATTACTGCACAGCAATATCACCTCCAAGCGCGAACGTAACCCGCTCTACTTAGAAGAGCTCGAAGAAGCCTTAAGCAAGAATACCGATGTACGCTTTATCTGGGCCCATGCGGGCACCAGTATGGAGTTGCACCGTCATCAGGAAGAACTGGAGTTTTTACTGCCCCTGCTGCAAGACTTACTGGCTCAGCACGACAACCTCTATATCGATTTATCTTGGACTCTACTGGAGCCGTATTTAGTCGATGCAAAGGGTCAGCCAAATCCTGACTGGCTCAAGCTTTTAGAGGCCTACCCCACACGCTTTGTATTGGGCAGTGATGTGGTGGGGCGTTTTAATAATTTAGGCGAAACTATGCAAGGCTTTGACCCAATCCTTGATGCACTGCCTGCGAATGTGGCCCAAGCCATCGCTGAAGATAACTTCCTTAAGCTGCTGCCGCAGACACAGAACCAATAATCTTTCAGCCAACAACTGAGGCTGCCGAGCTAGCCATGCACTCCAGTCATCAGACGCGCTTGCGTCGCTCAGAGCGTTGCAAGCGCAGTTGCTCTTCATCCACCTCAGCCAACACTTCACAGACATACTCAATGTGCTGGTTAGATAAACTGCGCGCCTGTTCAGCCTGCCCTGCTTTGATCGCTTGATAAAGGGCGCGATGCTGCTCAAGTAGCATACTGCGGGTTTCGCTACGCTGCGGGTACATACCATCAATATTGAGAATCACATTGCTCCGCAACAAATCAAATAAACCACGGACCGTATGTAACAGAACAACGTTATGGCTGGCTTCAGCAATGGCGAGATGGAAACGCGCATCGGCCAACCCTTCTTCCATTCGGCACTTTTCTGCACCGCTGGCATAACAGGCTTCTAGCTGGGCAAATGCCTCATCGAGACGCTCATGATCCGCAGGAGTAGCCCGCAGCGCAGCATAGTAGGCACACGCACCTTCCAACGTATGACGAAACTCCAGCAAATCTTTTTGCGCATCGGGTTTCTCAGCGAGCAATCCCAGTAGCGGATCACTGAAGGTAGCACCCACTTCTTTGCTGACGTAGTTGCCCCCGCCTTGACGGCTGACCAGCAAGCCTTTTGCTGCCAACTTCTGAATGGCTTCACGTAACGACGGACGAGAGACGCCAAACTGCTCCGCCAGTTTACGTTCCGCTGGTAGACGCTCACCAGCTTGCAAGACGCCTTCTAAAATCATGGTTTCCAGCTGTTCAACAATGTCGTCCGACAAGCGGCGTTGTTGTATATGTGCAAAGCTCATGGTGCTCTTCTTACCTTATAAAAGCAGCTGACGAAGGCTGCTTAGATTAACACAATCACTCTTTTTCAACAGTGCATTGGCCGACTTTTGTCGCAGCTTGAGCAGCCTCAGCGCAACTAAAGTCGTACAGCGGATATTTGACAGATTCCGCGCTACGTATTTAACTTGTCAAAACCAGAATGTAAACTGGTCTTACCAATTTTAAACTATAACAACAAAGAGTCTAAAGTATGCCTAATTCACTAACCGACCATTTGCATTTTTTAAGCCGCACAGAACAGCTAATGGAGCTTAACCATGTCATCTAGTACGCTTGCGCTGTTAGCCTTTTCGCCTATTCTACTGGCAGCCATCTTGCTGGTCGGCTTACGCTGGCCCGCCAAACGAGCAATGCCACTGGTATTTTTATTTACGGCGTCGATTGCACTGTATTTTTGGGAGATGAGTTTTAATCGTGTGCTAGCCTCAACCCTTCAGGGTTTGGTGATTACAGCAGGGGTGCTGTGGATTATTTTTGGCGCTATTTTATTGCTGAACACTTTAAAGCACTCAGGGGCGATTCAATCCATTCGTGCTGGGTTTATCACTATTAGTCCTGACCGCCGCGTGCAAGCGATTATTATTGCTTGGCTGTTTGGCTGTTTTATTGAAGGTGCCTCAGGCTGGGGGACCACTGCGGCCATTGTTGCGCCGTTATTGGTTGCCATCGGCTTCCCCGCCATGGCAGCGCTGATGCTGGGTATGCTGGTGCAAAGTACCCCAGTCTCTTTTGGCGCTGTGGGTACGCCAATTATCATTGGTATTACCGGTGGCCTCGATAGCGAAGCGGTGAATTTACAGCTCTTGGCCAATGGCTCTGACTGGGACAGCTATCTGCAGTTGATCACCAGCCAAGTGGTGATTATTCATGCCATCGTCGGCACCATCATTCCATTGATTATGGTGCTCATGCTGACGCGCTTTTTTGGTCAAGAAAAAAGCTGGAAAGCAGGTTTTGCCATACTGCCATTTGCTCTATTTGCCGGTGTTGCTTTCACCATTCCGTATGCGGCAACCGGTATCTTATTGGGCCCGGAATTCCCCTCAATGCTCGGTGGTTTAGTTGGTTTAGCCATTGTCACCACCGCAGCACGCTTGAACTTTCTGACCCCTAAAACCACTTGGGATTTTGCTCCCGCTAAAGAATGGCCCAGTGAGTGGATTGGCTCTATTGAAATGAAGCTTGATAAACTCACTAATAAATCCATGAGTAGCTTAAAAGCCTGGCTTCCTTATGTGTTAGTTGGTTTATTACTGGTGATCAGTCGCGTTTCTCCAACTCTGTCTGACGCGCTGAAAGCAGTGATCCTCAAGTTTCCTAATATCTTAGGTGAGACCGGTATTAGCGCTGATTTTATGCCGCTGTATTTACCCGGTGGCGTATTAATCTTTGTCGCTTGCTGCGCTTACTTTATACACAACATGCAATGGCAGCAGTTTCGCTCCGCCCTAAGCGAATCAAGCCGTATTTTATTGGGTGCGGGTTTTGTCTTGCTATTTACCATTCCCATGGTGCGCATCCTGATTAACTCAGGGGTCAATGCGGCAGACATTCCCAGTATGCCCATTGCCATGGCACGTTTTGTTGCTGATAGCGTGGGTGATATTTACCCTCTGCTGGCGCCAAGTATCGGTGCGCTCGGGGCCTTTATTGCCGGTTCCAATACCGTCAGCAATATGATGTTCAGTCAGTTTCAGTTTGGTGTTGCGGAAAACCTCGGCATCTCCACCGCGTTGATTATTGCTGGTCAAGCCATTGGTGCAGCGGCAGGTAATATGATTGCCATTCATAATGTGGTTGCTGCCTCGGCCACCGTAGGCTTGCTGGGTCAAGAAGGTAACACCTTAAGAAAAACCATTTGGCCGACGCTGTACTACGTGTTCTTTACCGGTCTGATTGTGCTCTTTGCTGTGACTGTTTTGGGCGTTCGCGACCCACTGATGCCTTAACCCCTTATGCCCAGCGGGCTGGTGATATATGCTCAAGAATAGAACTCACCACCCGCTAGAGCTTCATTATTAACTCCGCCGGAATGTACCCATGAGCGATCAGTTTTATAACGCAGCACCGCAAACAACTCGGGTTGCCCCACCGCGCAAACCCGCACGTGAATACCCAAGCAGCAAACCTCGAACAGTGTACTTATTTGGCACCTGTGTAGTGGATTTGTTTTTTCCCGATGCGGGGATGGATGCGATTCACTTGTTAGAACGTGAAGGCATTAATGTTGATTTTCCCCAGGGGCAAAGCTGCTGCGGGCAACCGGCCTATACTTCAGGCTACACCGAGCAAGCGCGGGAAGTGGCGCGCTCACAAATCGATTTGTTTAAAGGTGGCTGGCCAGTGGTAGTCACTTCTGGTTCTTGTGCGGGTATGTTTCGTGAACACTATCCTGACCTGTTTAAAGATGAGCCGGACATGTTGGCCAAGGTGCAGGATCTTGCTGAGCGCACCTACGAACTGGCCGAGTTTTTACTGCATGTGTGTCAAGTGCAACTGAGCGATCAAGGCACACCAACACAAGTGGCACTGCACACGTCCTGCTCCGCTCGCCGCGAAATGAACACTCATGTGCATGCCCGTGCCCTACTGGCGCAGCTCAGCCAGGTTGAGCGGGTCGAGCACGACCATGAAAGCGAATGCTGTGGTTTTGGCGGCACCTTCTCAGTGCGGATGCCGGATATTTCCGGTGCCATGGTGGCGGATAAAACCCAAGCCTTACAGGCCAGTGGTGCGCAGCAGGTGGTCAGTGCTGACTGCGGTTGTCTGTTAAATATTAACGGTGCTTTTGAGAAACAAAATATCCCCTTGATAGGGCAACATTTGGCCAGTTTCTTATGGCAACGCACCCAAGCGCAACAGGAGCCGAGCTCATGAGCAGTCAGCGTATTCACGCCGTCGATGTCACCGCGCGCAGCCTCAAAGCCAACGCGCGGCTGTCGTTAAAAGACCAGCAGCTGCGCAATAATATGCGCAGTGCCATGGATTCTTTGATCAGCAAACGCATTATTTCCATGCCTGATGAAGATGAGCGGGAAAATCTGCGCGAGTTGGGTAATAAAGTACGCGCCAGCGCTTTATCGCAGCTACCAGACTTACTGGAACTGCTAGAAGCCAACTTAACCAAGCGCGGCATTCAAGTGCATTGGGCCAGCACCACCGCACAAGCCAATGCCATTGTGCTCAAGATCGCCCAAGCCCGTAACGCCAAACAGGTGATTAAAGGCAAATCCATGGTCAGTGAAGAAATGGCCATGAATGAGCATCTGACCAAGCACGGCATTGAAGCTCTTGAATCAGATATGGGCGAGTATATTATTCAGCTGGATAATGAAAAACCCACCCATATTATTATGCCCGCCATTCATAAAAACGCTGAGCAAGTGGGCCGCCTCTTTGAGCATCGTTTAGCTCTCCCCTATACCGATGATGTGGACAGTTTGATTCAATCGGCGCGCGGTATTTTGCGGGAAAAGTTTTTCCATGCAGACATTGGTGTATCGGGGGTGAACTTTGCCGTGGCGGAAACCGGCACCTTGTTGTTGGTGGAAAACGAAGGCAATGGTCGCATGTCCACCAGCGTACCACCGGTGCATATTGCCGTAACGGGGATTGAAAAAGTTGTGGCCAATATGCAAGACACTGTTCCGCTGCTGTCATTACTCACCCGCTCTGCCTTGGGCCAAGGCATTACGACTTATGTGAATATGATTTCTGCACCGCGCCAGCCCGGCGAGTTGGATGGCCCGGAAGAAGTGCACTTAGTGCTGCTGGATAATGGTCGCAGCCAAGCTTTTGCTGATGCCGAGCTGCGGCAAACCCTCAACTGCATTCGTTGTGGTGCCTGTATGAACCATTGCCCAGTCTACACTCGCATTGGTGGCCAGGCTTACGGCACTGTATATCCAGGCCCCATTGGCAAAATTATCTCACCGCACTTATTGGGTTTAGAAAACACGCCAGATCACCCGTCGGCTTCATCACTGTGCGGTGCCTGCGGCGAGGTGTGTCCAGTGAAAATTCCGATCCCGGCCTTATTACGCCGTTTGCGTGAAGAAAATGTGAAGTCACCCAAACAACAACCACAAATTATGGATGGGCAAGGCAGCCGCTATTCAACAGCAGAACGTGTGTTATGGAAAGGTTGGCAGTATTTTAATAGTGTGCCTTGGCTGTATAAAACTGGGACTTTTTTCGCCACCCGTTTGGGCGGCTTAACCCCAAAAAAACTCGGTCCCTGGACACAACACCATAGCGCGCCGAAACCTGCTAAACGCAGTCTGCATGAATTAGCTAAAAAGCATTTGGAGAATAAATCATGAGTGCACGAGACACTATTCTAGCCAATTTACGCAGCAGTCTAGCCGGTACCAAGCCCATCGCTGATCCTTTCGATGCCACGTTAGTCGATGATCCGTGGCGCTATAGCTCAGCTGAGTGTGTCACCCGCCTTAAAGAACTTATGACCGCGGTACACAGCGAAGTACATCTAACCCGCAGCCATGAATGGCCTCAGTTACTCTGCAACTTGTTAGCTCAGCGTGACATTCGCACCCTGCTGAGCGCACCCAACACTGTACATGGGCAAGCGCTCAGTGCTTACTGCCAAGCGCAGAACAGTCCGCTGCAACTGCTCGCTTATGATCGCCCCATTGAACAATGGAAGCGCGAGTTGTTTGATGAGGTGCCGGCCAGTTTTACCGGCACCCTAGCTGGGATTGCCGCCACTGGTACGTTAGTGGTGCAGCCAAGTAGCGATGAACCACGCTTGATGAGCTTGGTGCCGCCTGTGCATATTGCCTTACTCAAGGCCAGCCAGATCTATGACAACCTCTATCAAGCACAGCTGCATTGGCCTAACCCCATGCCAAGTAATTTATTGCTGATTTCAGGCCCATCGAAAACTGCCGACATTGAGCAAGTCTTAGCCTACGGTGCCCATGGCCCGAAAGATTTAATTGTCTTGATCGTGGAAGATGCATGAGCTTACCGGCCGCTTTTCTTCGCGCGATTGAGCAACGGATCCCAGCACAACGTTGTTTTTCTGATCCATTATCGACGCTGGCCTTTGGCACTGATGCCAGCTTTTACCGTTTGCTGCCCAAGCTGGTGATCCGTGTTGAGTCCGAGGCCGAAGTGGTTTTTATCCTCCAACAAGCCAGCGCGCATCAAGTGCCGGTGACCTTTCGTGCAGCTGGCACCAGCTTATCTGGGCAAGCCATCAGCGACTCCGTCTTAATCGTGCTCGGCGAGCATTGGAATAACAAAGAAATTCTCGCGAACGGCCAACGCATTCGTTTGCAGCCTGGGGTGATTGGTGCCCATGCTAATCAGGCACTAGCGCATTTACAGCGTAAAATTGGCCCAGACCCAGCATCCATCAATGCCGCTAAAATCGGTGGCATTGTCGCCAATAACTCCAGTGGCATGTGCTGCGGTACCGCGCAAAACAGCTATCAAACCTTAGCGGCCATGCGTGTATTACTGGCCGATGGCAGCGTGGTGGACAGTGCTGACTTAGCCAGTGTCAGCGCGTTTCGCCACAGCCATCGCGATCTGCTCGAACAACTGAGCCAATTGGCAAAAGAGACCCGCAACAACCCTGAGCTGGCGGCCAAGATCAAACACAAATACCGGTTAAAAAACACCACTGGCTTGTCGCTCAACGCTTTAATTGATTTCACGGATCCCTTATACATTCTGATCCACTTAATGGTGGGTTCAGAAGGCACCTTAGGTTTCATCAGCTCAGTCACCTACAACACAGTACCGGACTATCCGCATAAAGCCACAGCGCTGCTGGTCTTTCCCGATGTGGAAACCTGCTGCCAAGCAGTGGTGGTATTAAAACAACAAGTGGTCTCTGCAGTTGAATTGTTGGATCGACGCAGCCTGCGCAGCGTACAACATATGGCCGGAATGCCGGATTGGATTGAACAACTGGGCGATTCAGCCTGTGCGCTGCTGATTGAGTCGCGCGCTGCTGACAATGCACTGCTGGAGCAGCAACTGCAGCAGATCAATCACAGCATTGCCCATTTTCCTAAAGAGCAGCACATCGCTTTTAGCCAAGATCCAGCTGTGTATGAACTGCTGTGGCGCATGCGCAAAGACACCTTCCCTGCAGTGGGTGCAGTGCGTGAAAATGGCACCACAGTGATTATTGAAGATGTCACCTTTCCGTTGGAGCATCTGGCGGAAGGCGTTAATCGTCTACTGGCGCTACTGGATGAGCACCATTACGACGAAGCGATTATATTTGGTCATGCCCTGGAAGGTAATTTGCACTTTGTCTTTACCCAGCGCTTTGATCAGCCAGAAGAAATCGCCCGTTACAGTGCCTTTATGACCGCGGTCAGCCAGTTAGTGGCGGTGGAATTCGGTGGTTCCTTAAAAGCTGAACACGGCACTGGACGAAATATGGCGCCCTTTGTTGAGCTGGAATGGGGTAGCGATGCCTATCAACTGATGTGGCGCATTAAACGTTTACTCGACCCGCAGGGGATTTTAAATCCGGATGTGGTGCTGTCCGATGACCCTGAGATTCATCTAAAAAATCTTAAACCCATGCCTGAAGCCAATCCACTGATTGATAAGTGCATTGAGTGCGGCTTTTGCGAACCGGTCTGCCCTGCCCATGGTTTAACTTTATCGCCACGGCAACGCATTGTGGTTTGGCGGGATATTCAACAGAAAAAACGCAACGGCATTGATACCACCGAACTGGAACAGCGCTATCAGTATCACGGCATCGATACCTGCGCCGCCACGGGTTTGTGCGCACAACGTTGTCCGGTAGGGATTAATACTGGCGACTTAGTCCGCGAACTGCGGGCGACACAAGCCCAGCACCCGAAAACCGCACAACGCCTAGCACGCTCCTTTGCTCAAGCGGCGCGGGTCGCACGTTGGGCGCTGACCGGTGCTGAGTTAGCCCGTAAAGTGTTGGGCGCACCACGAATGTACCTTTGGTCTTCGCAACTGCAGCAGCGTTTTGCCCAAGTGCCAGTGTATTTGCCGGCAACACCGCAAGCGGTTAAATTATCTGCAGCCAGCACTGGCATAAACCAGAGTAACAGCGCAGCAGCCGATAAACCGCGCGTGGTGTATTTTGCCTCCTGTGTTTCCCAAGTGATGGGGCCTGCGCATTTAGATGCCGAACAGACCCCGCTGCGGGAGAAAACTCAGCAACTGTTAGAAAAAGCTGGGTTTACAGTGATTTATCCAGAGGCCATGGACAGTTCTTGCTGCGGCCAGCCCTTTGCTTCTAAAGGCTATCCACAGCAAGCGGCCGATAAGCTTAATGAGTTAGCACTGCTGCTGTTACGCGCCAGCCGCAATGGTCAGGATCCGATTTATTCCGATACCAGTCCTTGCACCTTACGCCTGCTTCAAGACCTAAACGAGCCTCGGTTAAAGGTGTACGATTCAGTGCTTTTTCTCCGTGAGCAAGTGCTGCCGCGTTTAGCAATTAAACCGTTAGAGAGCAAGATTGCCGTACATATCACCTGCAGCACTCAACATTTGCAGCAAGCGGATCACTTTTTAGCCGTGGCCAAACACTGCGCGCACGAAGTTGTAGTGCCAGAAGGGATTCATTGCTGCGGCTTTGCTGGCGATAAAGGCTTTACCCTGCCCGCACTTAATCAACATGCCTTGCGCGACTTAGCCCAGCAAGTGGACAGCTGCAGCGCCGGATTCTCCACCAGCCGCACCTGCGAAGTAGGCCTGAGCAGCTACAGCGCACTGAGCTACCAGCATCTGGTGTATTTAGTCGATCAAGTCAGCGAAGCTAAGCAATAAGCGATATAAGGCTGGGTGGTTGACTCACCACTCAGCCCATTACATAGAGCAAGGTATAAAAGCCAGCCAAACTGACCACTACCGACAACAGCATATTTTTAATCACTGAAGCACAGCCAATACTAAACAGCGCAGCGTAGGTATAGGGATTACTGGCCAAACCCGTTAAACCGCTGTCGCCAAGTAAAATCGGCCCACAAATTGCAGTGAGTAAACAGGGTGCAGAATACTGCAACGCCTGACCAACAATACTCGGCAAACGTATGGGCAGCCGTGGCTCGAGTAATAAGTAACGGTTAAATAAAACAATCCCTGCTAAGGTAAAAATCAGCAACCAAGTCATGCTGTTTCACCCCGCCAGCGCGCCACACCCACCGCACACAGCATGCCGAGCAGGCCAGCAATAACGATGGCACCGGACACCTCCAGGCTATTCAATAGCAGCGACAGCAGCAGAGAAACCAGCACCCCCACCAAGCTGCTTAAACGCTTAATCATGGGTACGACAATGGCAATAAAAGTCGCCACGATGGAAAAGTCTAAATGGTAATCCGCCAGATTAGGCACTGACGAGGCCAGCAGTACGCCAATGACGGTAAAGGCCAACCAAGCCAAATAAAAACACAACCCCGCACCCATTAAATAGGCAAAATCGTATGACCTTTTACCCACACTTAAGGCAAACAATTCATCAGTTAATAAGAAGGCCACTGGCAAGCGTTTTCTAAACGGCAAACTGGACACATGCTCACGCAGAATCAGCGCATAGAGCAAGTGTTGTGCGGTAATTACTAAAATGGTTAAACAAATAGCAACAAAACCACTGCCTGCCGCCACCATACTGATGGTGACCAACTGCGCCGCGCCAGCAAAAACCAACACCGATAAACCAATGCTTTCTAGCGCGGTAAAGCCTTGGCTGACTGCCATAGAACCCGCCAGCACACCCCAAGGCAGTACCGCTAAGCACAATGGAAGAATATGTAAAACACCCAGCCAAAACCTGTAGCTGCTGGAGGAAACTTGATCACTCATAAAATAACAACTGCCGAGAATTTAAACTGCCCAGTCTAACGCAAAGCCTAAGCAAAGAGCGAAGTGCAGAAACTGGGCTTGGAACATCATTGTGCTGGATTTGTATTCTGGAAAAATCGTTGACTGAGCTACTGACACATCTTATGACGGCAGACTTTATTAAACCCTTACGGCAGAGCGCCTATTGGCTTAGAAAGCTGAGCAGGTGGTGGATTAGAGAAATTAACAACAGCATGGCTTTGCTGTTGTCTGCCGCACTACACCCCCACCCCACAGCTGGTCAAAACCTTAGCCTTTTTCTATTGTTTTTTCTTCTTCAACATCACCTGATAGTAAAATCGCCAACCACTTACCATCTTGTGAGTTCTCTAAGCCTATTTTAATCACCATGGTTAATAGCACTGATAAGAGCATACCAACGCCACCTAATAACCAACCCCAAAATACTAAGGATAAAAACACCACTAGCGTGGATAAGCCTAAACCTCGACCTAAATAGCGTGTTTCGATCAAGCTCGCCATAACCGCATTAATGGCTAAATAGCCCAAAGTAATAAAGCCTGCAGGTGCAAAACCAAACTGTAAGACAGCTAATAAAACTGCCGGAATAGCAGCAATGATTGAGCCTATATTGGGAATGTAATTGAGTAAAAAAGCCAACACACCCCATAACAAGTAAAAGTCCAACCCCACCGCCCAAAGCATCACCGACACCAACACACCGGTGGCAATACTGACTAAGGTTTTTATTGCCAAGTAATTATTGACTGAGGATAAAAAGCGCTCGATCTGCTGCATTTTAACCTCAGGTTCATCTAAGGCCAGATAGACTTTTTTAGCTAAAGACGGCGCTTCAAATAACATAAAAACTACGGTAATGATCACTAGAAACAAATTCTTCATGACATCACCTAAGCTACTCAGCGTATCGGCGACCAACCGCACTGCGACACCAGGATTAAAATACTCGGTGATCAGCTCTCTGGAAATGACAATATTATACTTGGCTAATTCATCCACAACCCAGGTAATCTGACCCCTTAACTGCTCAAGATAGCCGGGCAGAAGCTGGGATAACTCAAGCAATGATCGACCCACTAAGCTCACTAAATAAATGGCCACAGTGACAAAAACCAAGACAACAGCAATGATCGCCAATGGTTTAGGGACTTTAAAACTTTCTATTTTTCTCACCAGTGGATAGCAAATAATGGCGATAAACAAAGACAGCAAAAATGGCACTAAAATATTAGCGGCTACTTTTAGTCCTGCGAGCACCACGAATAAGGCGGCAACGATCAAGAGTGTTTTTAAAATACTGCTTTTATAGTCAGGTTCGGTCATAAGAAATGCATAACTCTATTTTAGTTTATAGTCTCAGGTGAGCTGTTATTTGAGCAAAAAGCTAGTGCTCCAAATCCCTGATATTTTCATCCATGGCGGCTCTCCACCCAGCGTGATCCACCTCTACCACAGCGCGGCTACCCGAACTCGATGCGCTCGATATCACCACATCAGGCTCCAGCTCTCGGTACAGGCGCAAACTGTTTGCCAACTCACCGGCGCTGCCGCCATCCTTGCTGATAATCAACGTTGCCCAGCGGTTATTCTTTTGAAACACAGTATCGCCAGTGAAGAGGTAGGTGAGCCCATGTGGGGATTGATAAAGAAATGAACTGCCGCCGGTGGTGTGGCCCGGCGTTAGTATGACCTCGATGCCTGCAAAATGCCTTGCTCGTTGTGAAAATACCACATCCACTGCACAGTGTTTCTCAATTGCAGTCAACTCAGCATTATCACAGCATAAAGCTGAGCCAAAACGCTCCTTAATGACGCGCAGCGACTTACCTCTTTCATGACGATGGCTCAGATACTGATACTTGATACCACCCAGCTCAGCCATATGCTGGATCTCAGCGGCATGGCCGGTGTTATAGAACAGTACATTGCCCTCAGCACAGCGCAGAAAATACGCATGGGTATTGACCCCAGAAAATGGATTCAGCACAGCTGTCTGCCAGAGATCCTCGTAGAGTTGCTTCATTGCTATAGCTCCTACTGACTTGCCTTGCCAGACACTACTTGCAGCATAGGTTTACGCTTGCTAACTTCATTTTTACCATGCACACAACTAGGAGTCATCCCTATGCCTGATCACTTCCATGCCGAGTCGCTGATCTGGGGCCATGGGCCTCGCCTGTTCGAGGTGTTCTTAGAACCCACCTGCCCATTTTCAGTGAAAGCCTTGAATAAGCTGGATAGCTTTCTTGAGCAAGCCGGTGAAGACACTGTGCGCGTGCAAATTTGGTTGCACTCACAGCCTTGGCACCTGTATTCCGCGGTGATTATCCGCACCATTCTCGCTGCCTCAACACTCAAGGATGGCAAAACCAGTGCAAGAAAAGTAATGGCTGCGGTGGCCGATCACCGTGAGGAGTTTGTCTTTGAGGATCACTGCAGCGGCCCAAACCGTCGCGCCACGCCTGATGATATTATTAAGCGCCTAGAAGACTACAGCGGGCTAATATTGGCTCCGGCCTTCGATATCACAAGCCTTGATCAGCTGACAATACGCCACACCAAATATGCACGTCAGAACGGCATTCATAGCTCACCCACCTTTATGGTCGATGGCTTGGTCGATCCAAGCATAAGCAGTGGCGATGAGGTCAGCCAGTGGCTTAAGCGATTCCGCTAAATGCGGTTAAAGTACAACTTTTATTCGCGACAAGAATACTCGAAATACTTGAATTTCAGGCACAAAAAAGGGTAAGTCCCTAAGGACTTACCCTTTGTAATAACGCTAACTATTTAATTAAATAGCTACGATATTTGCAGCTTGCAGACCTTTTTGGCCGTTCTCTACTTCAAACTGAACGCGCTGTCCTTCTGCAAGAGACTTAAAACCGTCGCCAGAGATAGCACTGAAATGCGCAAACACGTCTGGACCTGATTCTTGAGTGATAAAGCCAAAGCCTTTCTCATCGTTAAACCATTTTACTGTACCAGTAGTTATATTAGACATAATAATATCCTTAATTTTAAATATAAGTCCGTCTTCAAAGAAGACTCGAATAGCATAAAAATATAGATTTGAACTTAGATACTGCAGGACGAGATTACGAATAATACAACGAACATGTAGGATGTAGATCAGATACTTCTTTATAGCTGCCATCTACAATACAGTCTTTACTGATGGCTGTCCAGTTTTATTTGCATCTAACTAGCTAGCCTTACGCGCCAACAGGGTGGCAAACTGCAATTGCGCACCATTGTGCATAGTGCCTACATCCTCATTGTATTTATGCAGCTCCCAACCCGCGTAAGCCTCACGCAACTGCCCTGCTTGTAAAGTAAAAGCAAAGCGCATGGGCGATGGCTGCTCGGCAGTACTCATGGCGCACACAATCAGGTTATAACCACCAGGTAGGGTATGCGCTTGCATATCAGCAAGCACCGTAGCAACTCGCGCTGGATCAAGGAACATCAGAGTCACAGTGCAAGCAATAAAACCATAGTCCTCAGACAGCGCGGCACTATTAATGTCATAGACCTGCGCCTTAAGGTTGCTGATTCCCTCTTGGCTCACCACCTGCTGCAGCATCTCAATGGCACTCGGATTGTTGTCCACTGCAGTGACGTCAAAACCAAGCTGACTTAGATACAAAGCATTACGTCCATTGGAGCAGCCCATATCTAAGGCCTTGCATGGCGCAATAAGTTTGCCCGCCTCCACCACTTCACTGTGCGCGGGGTTTAAGCCGTAACGGCTATTGAGATCAACTGTCATAGTAACCACTTCGTTTTAAAATGAGCCCCGATTGTTGCCCCTTCTAAACGGCAGTGAAATGATCATAAACAAGGCTTTTAAAACTAAATACCATAACCCTTACAGCAGCAAACACAGTACCGGAGCGATCCTGTGGCTGCGCTGGTGATTATTTGACTTTATATAACCAGTCTTCAGTTAAGAACTTATCAGTGACCAATGTTTTGGCGCTGGCCAACTCTTCTGCTAAATAGTCTCCGGATTCGGCTTGGTGGACTTTAGTAAACTGCTGGATAAAGGCATCAATAATGGCGGTTCTGCTGAGACCCGTTTGACTACGCATTGGATCGACCCGCTTGTTGGCGCTGGTAATGCCTTTATCAGAGATCTTTTCTCGACCGATGCGCAACACCTGCAGCATTTTGTCCGCATCAATGTCGTAAGCCAAGGTCGCATGATGCACCAACACCCCAGTGCCAAAGCGCTTTTGCGCCGCACCGCCGATTTTTCCTTGGGCGGAAACAATATCGTTTAACGGTTTATAGTGAGCCTGAATGCCGACCTCGGCTAATGCTTCCAGCACCCAAGTATCTAAAAACTGATAGGACTGCTCAATGCTCATGCCATCAACAATCGAGGTGGGCACGGTTAACGAATAGGTGATGCAGTTGCCCGGCTCCATAAACATCGCCCCGCCGCCAGTAATACGGCGCACCACTTTGACCTCAGCGGCTGTGGCCGCGGCCATATCCACTTCATTTTTAACCGACTGGAAATAGCCAATCACCACCACTGAGTCATCCCAGTCCCAAAAGCGCAAAGTGGGCCCGCGCAAACCTTTCGCCACTGACTGGGCCAGCACATCATCTAAAGCCACATGCATGACTGCCGGTAAAGTAACCGGTGGAATCAGGGTGAATTGATGATCAAGCCAACTGCTGGCTTTGCCCAATGCTCGGCGCACAGCAATGGCTACAGCTTCGGCAGAAAAGCCAAACATCACCACATCATCATCCAGCGCTGCCTCAATAGCTGCCGCTAAGGTTTTCTGACTGGCGGTGCTGGGCAAGCCGATCAACGCTTGGTTAATATCAGCTAAAGCCGTATCAGGCTCTAAGAAAAAGTCCCCAGAAATACTCACCTGAGTTAAACAATCGTCTTGCACCTCAACATCGGCCACCACCAACTTGCCACCTGGCACTTTATATTCACCGTGCATCGCATCATCCTGCATCATTAAGCCTTTATATTAAGAATTGATTTCATACTAAGAGCCTGCCCCAGGCCTAGCAAGGCTTAAAATTCGTCGCCACGGCTGCTGCTACACAACAGTGTAAGCGGCGGGAAACGGGAGATGGGTGCTTTAGTGACTGACCCAAGATTGCCTCGCGCCATAAGGCGCAGCCTGCAGCTAAATGTTTAAGTGGTTTCTTCGCTGCAGAGTGCCTTTACTGCGCACAACACACTGCAAAAACTGCAGCTCCTGTATTCACTCAATTACCTTTGCGTAGTCCATCGAAAACTGCCGACTGAACTAGTGCGTTATAGGCGTGCCAACGTGAGGGCCAGGGTTTCGGTGATACGGGCGTTAAGTTTGAGGTCGAGCAAATCATCGGCACGGGTATGGCCAAGATTAAGCGCGGCTATCGGCTTGCCCCACTCTGCTGCCTGGCGACAGAAACGAAAACCGGAATAGACCATCAACGAAGAGCCCACCACCAACAGCGCATCACTGCTCTTAAGAGCTTCCATGGCAATTGCCAGTCTGGGTCTGGGCACATTGTCGCCAAAAAACACCACATCCGGTTTAAGAATGCCGCCGCAGTGTAGGCAATCGGGGGTGCGAAAATGACTAAAATCCACTTCCAAATCAGCATCGCCATCTGGCGCAGCGCTGGCGGTAAAATGGCGAAAATCTGGATTCAGCTGCCCGCTGCGCTGGTGCACCTGGCACTGAGTTTCGCGTTCGCCACAGTTCATGCACAGCACTTCATCGGCACGGCCATGCAAATCAATCACCTGCTGACTGCCTGCGCGCTGGTGTAAGCGATCTACGTTCTGGGTGACTACTTGGGCAATATAGTTGCGGCGTTCCAATTCGGCCAGAGACAGATGGGCCTCATTGGGCTGGGCATCCCGCACAAATGGCCAGCCAACTAAACTGCGACCCCAGTAACGCTGACGCACATGAGCATGAGTCATAAAGTCCTGATGCTGCACTGGCGGCCGGCGCTTCCAAGCGCCATCACTGTCACGATAATCCGGTATGCCCGAATCGGTACTCAGGCCCGCTCCGCTTAGAACAAATAGCCGCGGATAACGATTAAGAAAAACCGCCAGCCGATCAGCTGCTTCATCCGCAGTGTGCACCGGCAGCGGCACTGAATTGACCGGCAGACGCCGAGCACCAACTGGATCTTTAATAAGAGACATCATTCAGTCCTTCTATATTGTGTAGCGCCGCACTCGAGTAAGCCGAACTGGCGCATCCAAAAAAGCTCGATAGCAAGCCCATTTACTGAGCTGTGCCGACGCTTAAAGACACGCTAAGCCCCATCAGTGACTGCAACCGCTGCGCAAATTTATATTTTAACTGGCCGAGCCATCGAGTGTGCCTGCGGCAGTTTAGGCTTGAGCTGCCAAGCCATGCAGCTCGCATGATTTTAATTTTTATAACACTACTGAGGCCCCAGCAAGCGTTTTGATCAGCAGCAGTGCCAGTAAATGACCGGGGTAAAACCAGTAAAAAAACCATTTCATCCGTGGCAATTGCCGCTCTTGATAAAACAGGATCGTCAACAGGATAACAGGCACCGCTAACAATGCCGCTAAGCTCGCATTAAGCAGACAGAGCAACCCAGCCAGTAACAGCAAAGCCCCATACAACATAACCCGCTCAAGCTGGGGTACAGTTAAGTATAAGCGCCAGATAACCAGCACCAATGCCGGCCCGACCCAAAGGTAGTCCACCATACTGCCCGCTACGGCAAACAGCAGAACAGCAGCCAAACGCACAGGGATAACCAAGTGGCTGGGTGGCGGTACGGACAACAGGTAAATGGTGCCGGTTGCTAGCAACAGCGTAAATAAAATATTCAGTGGCCACCAATACCACAATCCAGTACCAAGAATATTGTAAATTGGCGTCGCGATAACCCCGAACAGCAAAAGCCGCAGCATGATTTTTGGCATTTTTTCAGCAGGGATTCTAGCTAAGTTGTAGCCCAGCACAAACGCAAACAGCGGTAGCGCAAGCCGACCGACTTCATACAGCAGCGGACTGTAGTCAGACTTAACCAAGCTGTTGTAGTGATCAATCAGCATCGCCGTGATGCCAATCAGCTTGAGCGCTGTTAGAGCAGCATTTGAAACCTTTAACTGCGTTAGCATTGTGCTGCCTAATTAGTTTATAGCCACGCAGACTGACCGGTACCAACATCGCCGCGCCTGCATTGTTCTATTTTCAGTTTGGGCATGCACTGATGTATGCCCAAACAGAGAATCAGTATTCGGGCCGATTGGACGCTAACCACGTGGCAATGGCAAGGGCCAAGCCTGAAGGCGCAGCACATTAGGCTAGTGTTCAAGCAGCGCACAACTGCTTGCATGGCTGAGCGTTGATCAGGGCGTCACCGTAATCGGCAGGTTCAATTCCGCTAGCAGAACTTCCGCACCCTGATCAGCAAACAAACTGCTGGTACGGCTGACCACCAGCTGGCTGGCACCCTCTTCCTGCAGGGCTCGCACTACCACGCCAACACTGCCCGTCGCTATCCGCTTCACCCGAGCCGTAATACCTTCCCGCTGCAGGTAGCTCACGAGCTCTTCCACCAATGCCTGATCCTCCTCAAGTTGGCTGCTGATCAACACACTCAATGGCTGCTGGCTGCGACGGGCCAGTTCGGCTCCGACACGTACCGCGCGGTGATTAGCGCCCTGATTATGATTGAGCAGAACCACCACACGGCTCTGACGTTGAGGTCGAGGTTCAGTCCACAGCAGCACCTCGCCCGGTGCCTGCCGCAGTAGAGTCCGTGCGGTGGAACCCAGGCGAGTGCCATGAATAGCAGACCAGCCCGCTCGCCCGAGCACCACCAGATCGTCAGGCTGGATCAACCTCAACACCTCTTCAGCCACCCGCCCACGACAGAGTTGTAAAGTTTGCACCAGCCCTCGGCGCGCCATGGTTTGCCGCAGTGCACGCCGGGCTTGTTCTGCCTGAGCTTGCATGCGAGCTTCCAACGCTGCCGTCTCCAACGGGCGACTCAACCCAGAACTGCCACCGATTTCCTGAGCAAAACCATAGCCAGCGGTGCGCAACAGATTAATCTCTTCCACAAAAACACCCAACACTTCGGCATTGCGTCCGGCGGCAATCTCGGCGGCGGCTTCCAGCGCAGCCAGACTCAAACGTGAGCCATCCAGCAAAATTAACACACGGCCAGTCGGCATTGCTGCATTTGCTTTGTCAGTCATCACTCTTGTCTCCACTGCCGTTTGCCTTGTCATCATCGTTTGAGTCTTTACTGACTTCGGCAAACTCCACCAGTCGATCAGCCACCAGTCGGTTAAAGGTATGTTCTGGGTAAACACCATCGGCATCAGGAACACCCGCCGGCATACCGGTCATCAGCTCAATGGCCTGATCAATATGGCTGAGCGGGTAAATACTGAAACGTCCTGCGCGCACAGCTTCGCGCACCTGCTGATTGAGCATCAGATGCTCCACATTACTTGCCGGAAGCAACGCTCCTTGACCATCCACGCCCCCAGACTGCACGCAGACATTGAAAAATCCCTCAATTTTTTCATTTACCCCACCCACTGCCTGCACCTCGCCATGCTGGTTCATCGAGCCGGTGACTGCCAGTGATTGCTTTATAGGTACGCCAGTAATAGCGGAGAGCAACACACAGGTTTCTGCCACCGACGCTGAGTCCCCCTCCACACCACCGTAGGACTGCTCGAAAGCCAAACTGGCCGACAACGAAAGCTCCTTCATCGGCGCATAACGGTTGGCCAAAAAGCGTGACAAAATCATCACCGCCTTGCTATGAATCGGCCCACCCAGCTTGGCTTCGCGCTCGATATCCACCACCTGCCCTTTACCTGGTCGCGCAGTGGCGGTGATACGGCTGGGTTGACCGAAACGGGTGGCACCTATTTGCAACACGGAAAGACCATTGATTTGCCCCACCTGCTCGCCTTTGGTGGCGATCATCACCACGCCACGACGGATTTGCTCAAGGCTGCGCTCGCGAATTCGGCTGGCGCGATACTCACGCTCATCAATGGCTTGCTGCACATGCTCCACAGCAATAACGTCTGCTCCCGCTTGACTGGCCCAATGATCGGCTTCGGCCAGTAAAATTTTTAACACCCGATCATGGGCGGTGAGTTTTTTCTGGTCATCGGCCAAACGGCTGGCATGCTCAATCACCCGCGCTACAGCAGCCTTGTCCAGCACCTTTAACCCCGCAGTTCGGGCCATGGTGGCAATCATCTGGGCATACAGCATATAACTGTCATCATCGCGATCCAGATCATCTTCAAAGTCTGCTTCCACTTTAAACAAATCAAGAAAGTCCGGATCATAATGGGCCAACAGGTAATACAGCATACGGTCGCCCAGCAGCACCACCTTCACATCCAGCGGAATGGGCTCCGGTTGCTGGCTGACGGTGGTCGCCAATCCGTATAAACGTTCCAGCGATTCAATGCGGATTTCACCAGAGAACAGAGCACGTTTTAGACTCTCCCAGGCCAGTGGCTGGCTAAGAATACGGCGAGCGTCGAGAATCAAATAACCACCGTTGGCTCGGTGCAGCGAACCACCACGAATCAAACTGAAATCAGTATATAAAGTGCCCTGATACGCTTTGTGCTCAATTTGTCCGGTCAGATGTTGGTGGGTGGGCAGATCTTCATACACCACCGGGGCACCTTGAGTGTCGGCATTATCCACCAGAAGATTGATTTTGTAGCGATGCAACAAACCACCGGGAACACCGTTTTCAGTGTCCTGAAACGCTGCAGCGTGCTCAATAACATCCTGACGTACTGCATCCAGATGACTCACTGCTGCGGGTGCATGGACCCATTTCTTGCGCAGCTCACCGATGGGACCACCTAGGGTGAGCTGCACCATTTCTTCATTCAACACTTGAATGCGCTCACGCACTTCCTTACGTAAGCGGGGTACTTGCTGAATCGCCTGCTGCAGTTTTTTCTGCAGTTCTTCCACCTTGGCTTCAAGCAACTCTTTCTCGTCAGCGGAGAACGTTTTGTATTCCTCAGGCTCAATCACCTCGCCCTTGCGCATGGGCGCAAAGGCGAAACCAGTGGAGGTACTGAGCATGGCGATGTTATTGGCATTGGCCTCTTCTTGAATAGCAAATAGAGATTTCTGCTGGCGGCGAGTCACTTCCTCCTGCAACTCCTGAATCCGGGACTGATACTCCTCACTTTCGAAGGTCGCAGGAATAGCCGTCTCCAGCTCCTTAACCAGTTCATCCATATCGTTTTTAAAAGTTCGACCGTCGCCCGGTGGCAGCTCAATGGCGTTGGGCTTATCCGCTTGCTGGAAATTAAACACCTGACACCAATCAGACGGCACCGGCTTAGCGGCGGCGTGATTGGCCAGAAAGCGCTTGACCAGTTCATGTTTGCCCGCACCCGTGGGCCCCAACACAAACAGGTTGAAACCACTGGCCGCCATGCTGGCGCCAAACTCCAGAGCGCGCAACACGCGCTCCTGACCAAACGGCAGCTCCAAATCTGCCAGCGTTTCGGTGGTGACAAAGTCCAGCTTTTCCAGCGGACAACGATGGTAAATCTGCTCCTCAGTTAACGCCGCAGGTACAGTCATGCTCGCTCCTTAAGATTTCTTATTTTCACGTTTGCTCTAGATACGCTGCTGAAACTCACTGACAAGGTGGGGTTTATACAACAGGAACAACAGCTCAGCCCACGGTGTGTTCACCCCTTATCCACTGGCTCTCTGAATACCGAGCCAACGTATAGAACCAGCGCACCAGATTGGTGTAGCTGTGAGCTTGTAAAAGCTCCGCAGCCTCATACACCCTGTTTATCCTCAGAGTACCATGCCAAGGCCAAATCGCTATATCAGTAATGCTGTACAGAGTAACTCGTTGCGCAACAGCATCACTTAGCTGTTAAGACTGAGCCAAACCCTAGTGCCAAAGCATGCTTACTCCCTACCGCTCTAAGAGCCGGTCCCAAACCAAACAAGCATTAACATTTTTGCTAATGACTAACAGATTAATTGCTTTGACGGCTCAGTTTGCCCTTGCTAATTTGATTATTACCCTATGCAAAAGAGTGGTGAATAAAATGAATACAATAATAAAAGCAATTGCATTCGCACTACTGGGACTCGGTACCTTAGCTACCGCTAATGCCGAGCAATCTGATGGCATTAACATTGGTGAGCAATTACCGCCAAAGGTTCGTGGACTGCTGATCGAAGAAATGTTGGGCATCCTTGGCGCCAGTCAGAAGATTCAATCTGCCATTGTGCAGGGCGACCACGAGATCGTCGCCAAAGAAGCGCAAGCGATTCATGACAGCTTTATTATGGCGCAAGAAATGACCGAGGAAGATGAGCAGGCTCTGCTGGCGGCTGTACCGGAAGACTTTCTGGTGCAAGACGAAGCACTGCATAAGCTGAGCGAGGAGCTGGCCGAGGCAGGTCGCAACAAAGATACGGCGCTGCAAGTACAGCATTTTAATCAAATGATTGTGGACTGCGTGCGTTGTCACAAGGAATATGCATCGGCCCGCTTCCCAGGTCTCTAAGTATCACTCCCCTACCTAGGCACTGCTTAGGTAGGGTCACAATGCAACAAAGCAGGGATTGATTAGGCCTGATCGATTCAACTATAAGCAGTGCAGCGATTGGGGCAAATGTTTCAATTAAGTGCCGCTGAATCTATCCTGTAGAGCGTGGGGGTGCACCTTGTTAGACCACGCTTATAGGTTGGCCAATTCTAGAATTTCTTGACCGATTAAGACGCACTCACGACCTAATGGGTAGTAAATCAGCCTCATGCGGTACTCACCTTTGTATACATGCCCCATAACTTCAAAAACAGCCAGCTTCTGAGACGTGTTGGCGGGATTCGTTAGCGATAGCAGTTGTCTTGCATGTGCATCAACTACTGCACGATCATCGCCGTCGGTGTGGAACAATAAAAGCTTTTCTGCTTGGACAAGAGCAGCCGCAGCACACTGCGGCGTTTCAGCCATTGCGTTAAATGACGCAAGCAACACCAGTGCGGCAATTACTCTTACTTTCATTCTGCGACCTCTGTATGGGTATGGTCGAACGCAGCGTATCAGCGGCTCAGCGCTGCTGAACCAACTGCATACGATTGTTAGATGCCATGGTTCAATCTGCGCTATTCAATTTGCGATCTCAGTTCGACGGTATTTCCTTCGGGATCCTGGATATAAATCGATTTGCCAAACCCCTGAGCACCATAACGTTCTTTAAAGCTTCCCCCATCAATTCCAAACGCTGAAAGATGCTTTTTGATATCAGCTTCCGAGATGGGTTTTAGCTGAAGACAAAAATGATCCACATTATTTTCAGTTTTTGTAGGTGCACCGCCACCCATCCTTCCGAGTTCGCTTTCGACAGTGACTAAATCAATCAGTGCGCTTCCCGCCCGCAATTGAGTTAATCCTGTTTCAGTCGATGTCTCTCTTTCAACTGTGCAGCCCAGC
>CAJDVK010000005.1_pt1 | contig 49020 bp, 44 predicted proteins | sample 7391401 | NCBI WGS metagenome assembly CAJDVK01 (sample SAMEA7055696, study PRJEB34461) | soil metagenome | biome: terrestrial ecosystem; feature: Peninsula; material: soil | place: Antarctica | collected 2016
TTGATTCAAATTGTTAAAGAACGTTTCGTTGAAGCTGTCCGCTTCAGCGAGGAGGCGTATATTACGCTTCCTAAATAATCTGTCAAGGTTTATTTTCTGTAAATCATACTTCTGTCGACTTACTAAACCTTATCCACTTGACTATCAGCTAAGCTGCGAGCCAAGGAGATCTATACTACAGGCTTTTTATAGAAAAGCAAGGGCAAGAGCAATATTGTTTTTACTCTGCAACCAGTGCCACCTTAGCAAATTTGCGCTTACCAGCCTGACATATATGAGTGGAGCCAAGCTTAAAGACAAATTCACGACCTACTACACTGCCATCCACCTTCACACTGCCAGCGGAAAGCATATCCCGAGCGCCCGCCGCATTTTTAACCAAACCTGCCTGGTTTAACACTGACGCGATCGGCAGATCGCTCGTTGCCTTAACTTCCACCTCCGGCAAATCCTCAGGCAGCTCGCCATCTTGCATACGATTGCCCGCTGATTTATGCGCATTTGCCGCCGCCTCATCACCATGAAAGCGTGCAATCAATTCGCGGGCCAGCTCTATTTTAATATCACGCGGGTTAGCACCCTGCTCCACATTAGCTTTTAACTGCTCTATATCTTCCGCACTTCTGAAGCTGAGCAAATCATAGTAGCGCCAAATCAACTCATCAGGCATAGATAGCAGCTTGGTATACATAGTGCCGGGCGCCTCTTGTATACCTACATAGTTGCCCAGCGATTTTGACATCTTTTTAATGCCATCTAAACCTTCCAGCAAAGGCATAGTGATAACACACTGCGGCTCTTGGCCGTATGAGCGCTGCAACTCGCGACCCATCAGCAAGTTAAAAGTCTGATCTGTACCGCCTAGCTCAATATCAGAACGCAACGCAACGGAGTCATAACCTTGAATCAAAGGATATAAAAACTCATGAATAGCAATGGGCTGATTACTGCTGTACCTATTACTGAAGTCTTCTCTTTCCAGCATTCTCGCAACTGTATATTGCGAAGCCAAACGAATAAAATCCGCTGGCTTTAGCTCCTCTAGCCAACTCGAGTTAAACACCACCTCGGTTTTGCTTTCATCAAGGATTTTAAACACTTGCTGCTTATAGGTTTCTGCGTTGGCCAGCACCTGCTCACGGGTTAGCGGCGGCCGCGTAACACTTTTACCGCTGGGATCACCGATCATTCCAGTAAAATCACCAATTAAAAAAATGACCTGATGGCCCAAGTCTTGCAGCATGCGCAGCTTATTTAATAATACCGCGTGTCCTAGGTGAAGATCAGGCGCAGTTGGATCAAAGCCTGCCTTGATACGTAACGGCTCGTTGCGCTTTAACTTCTCTATCAACTCCTGCTCAACAATGACGCTGTCAGTCCCTCGTTTAATAATAGCCAACTGCTCTTCAACGCTTTTCATGCTTAGAACACCACAACAATATAAGAAAGATAGCTGGTAAGAGTACTAGATAAGGAACTAAAAACAAATTAACGCATCATAGAAAAGTTATCAATTGCCAGCTATATTGGCGAGAATTCAGTAAAAAACTAGATACTACGCAAGTTGTAGACATACGGGCTTGCAGTAGAAGGCTTTTGCTTATACTTTAGTCAATCGTTCACAATTCGACCCTAGCAGACAACAAAGACTATGCCCACAACCAAAACTCCGACAAAACAGAGCTACCCTAAACGCCATCTGTTTGCTGCAAGCGGAATGACTGCTCTACTATGCCTTGCTTTGCTCGTCTACCCCTCTCGCGAAGTAGAAGCCAAGAAGACCTTTATCAATATAGAGTTAGAAGAGCAAACTACCGAACAAGTCACAAGCAACCGTTCTGATAACGATATTTTCCTATCTGAAGCTGACTATGCAGCGCTCAACACCACCTTAGCGCAGCCTGAGCCCACAGCTTTTGAATACAAGAAAACCTTAACCGTTAAGAGCGGGGACACACTATCAATTCTTTTTAATAAAGCAGGCTTAGGTAGCAGCTTGCTGCACAGCATTCTGGCCACAAATAAAGACGCCAAACGTTTCACTCACTTAAAGGCCGATCAAAAAATCACCTTTGAGCTGGATGAAAACAATATGCTGCAAACTCTCAGCAGCCAAGTCAGCCCTTTAGAAACTATTTATCTAGAAAAGCAAGCTGATACAAATGATTATACTTTTCGTAAAGAAGTTGCTACCACGCAAATAACCGAAAAATACGCCCAAGGCACTATCAATGGCGCATTATTTACCGCCACTAAAAAAGCTGGCCTGCCCTATGCTGTAGCACTTGATATGGCTAAAATATTCGGTTACGACATTGATTTTGCCCAAGACATACGCTCTGGCGATACATTTGAACTTATCTACGAAGAAAAAACTCTAGACGGCAAAGCCATAGGTGTCGGCAATATTCTATCGGCCCGCTTCACTAATCGCGGCAAAGTTCACACCGCAGTGCGCTATACCGATAAAAATGGCAATTCAAGTTATTATGCCGCCGACGGCTCCAGCTTACGCAAAGCCTTTATCCGCACCCCTGTGGACTTTGCACGAATCAGCTCGCGTTTCTCCAATGGCCGCAAGCATCCTATTTTGAACACTATTCGCGCGCACAAAGGGGTTGACTATGCCGCGCCACGGGGCACCCCCATTAAAGCAGCTGGCGACGGTCGCATTACTTTGGCTGGGCGCAAAGGTGGCTACGGCAATACTGTGGTAATTAAGCACGGCCAGCGCTACCAAACTTTATATGCCCATATGCAAGGTTTCGCTAAAGGAATCCGAGCTGGCAGCACGGTCAAACAAGGGCAAATTATTGGTTATATCGGCACCACTGGCTTATCAACTGGACCCCATCTACATTATGAGTTCCAAGTCAACGGTGTGCATGTGGATCCATTAAGCCAAAAGCTACCCACTGCTGATCCAATACCGGCTGCAGAAAAACAACGCTTCGCTCAATACAGCGCTCCTTTACTGGCAAAACTCGACTTACAACAAGAGATTCAAGTCGCTCTGAATAAGCAATAACATGCTTTATATCGGCATTATGTCTGGCACCAGCTTAGACGGGTTTGATATCTGCTTGGTGGATATCGACCAGCACTGTTCTCTGCTGGCCAACCACTACATAGCTATGCCAGTAGCGCTTAAAAACGAACTACTCTCCTTATGCAGCAGCGGCGCCGATGAAATTCATCGCGCCGCTCTAGCTGAACGCCAGTGGGCGCAACTTGCCGCTCAAGGCGTGACCCAACTTCTTGCAGATAGCAAAATTTCAGCCACGCAGATTCGCGCCATAGGCAGCCATGGACAAACCATTCGGCACGAACCGCAACAGCACTTCACTGTGCAGATAGGTAGCCCAGCGTTACTTGCAGAGCTGACTGATATTTGTGTGGTTAGCGATTTTCGCCAGCGTGATATAGCAGCTGGAGGCCAAGGTGCGCCACTGGTACCCGCTTTTCATGAAATGCTGTTTAACCAGCAACCCATGCCCTGCGCTATCTTAAATATAGGTGGCTTCAGTAATGTCACCCTACTGTCTGAGCATAAAGAAACACAGGGTTTCGACTGTGGCCCTGGCAATGTATTAATGGATGCTTGGATCCAACACAAAAAAAACAGCCCATACGATAAAGGCGGCGCTTGGGCAGCTGGCGGTACTGTGCATCAGCCTTTACTGCACAGCATGTTGCAGGAGCCATTCCTGACAACTCAAGGACCTAAAAGTACCGGCCGTGAGCTGTTTAACCTACCCTGGCTGCACGCTTTGCTGAGTAAACACCCAGCCATCGCCGAGCAAGATGTGCAAGCGACACTATGTGAGTTTACTGCACAAACAATTGCTGACTCGATCAAGTCAGTGCAAAAAAACACCCAAGCTGTTTGGGTATGTGGTGGTGGGGCGCGCAATGACGACTTACTCAAGCGCCTGGCGCGCTTGATGCCACAGAGCACTGTGGCCAGCACTGACTCTATTGGCGTTTCAGCCGATTGGATGGAAGCCATGGCGTTTGCTTGGCTGGCACACTGCTGCCTAGAGAATATTCCAAGCAATAGGCCTGCTGTAACAGGCGCCAAAGGATTGCGTGTACTTGGCGCCATATACCCTGCCTAAGCAGTTTTAAATCGAGAAGGATGAGCCACAACCACAGGTGGTCGTTGCGTTAGGGTTATTAATTATAAAACGCGACCCTTCCAAACCTTCAGTGTAATCAACCTCTGCACCGGCTAAATACTGAAAGCTCATTGGATCAATAACTAAGCTGACGCCTTCACGATCAACAATCGTATCGTCATCAGAAATTTCCTCATCAAAGGTAAATCCATACTGGAAACCTGAACAGCCACCACCAGTGATAAACACACGTAATTTCAGCTTCGGGTTACCCTCTTCTTCCACAAGGGCTTTAACTTTGCTCGCTGCATCGTGCGTAAACTGCATTGCGGCAGGGACGAAGGATTCAACACTCATTTTTACTTTCTCCCAGCATCGCGCTGTTAACAACTATTGGTTATATTATCCGCTTATCCTACCACGGAGGTCAACTATTAAAAATGCTTAAGGAATTAATGCCAGCGAAAGCAAACCAGAGTTTTCTGCAAAGCCGAACATAATGTTCATATTTTGTATCGCTTGGCCGGATGCGCCTTTGACTAGATTATCGATTGCCGCCATTACCACCACCACATCACCATCTTGTGGGCGCAGCACAGAAATACGACACATATTGGCCCCCTTAACCGTGCGTGTTTGCGGAAAGACTCCAGCCGGCAGCACATCAACAAAGGGCTCATCCTGATAATACTGTGCAAATACTGCCTGCAAATCAACACTGCGATCCGCCACAGTGGCATACGCTGTTGCATGAATACCACGAATCATAGGCACTAAGTGCGGCACAAAGGTTAAGCCAACTGGTTGGCCTGCAGCACGCCTTAAACCTTGTTGTATTTCTGGCAGGTGACGATGACCACTGACTCCATAAGCCACCATATTTTCCGCCGACTCACAGAATAACGAACCGATTTTAACTGCGCGCCCAGCGCCACTGACGCCCGATGCACAGCTAGCAATAATCTGCTCAGTATCTGCCAAGCCGGCTTCAACCAAGGGCAGTAAAGCCAGCTGAACTGCAGTTGGGTAGCAGCCCGGCACCGCAATCAAACGGGCGTCTTTAATTGCTGCTCGGTTGACTTCAGGCAGCCCATAGACTGCTTCGGCGAGTAAGTGCGGTGCGCCATGGGGTTGGCCGTACCACTGCGCCCACTCTTCGGCATCTTCTAAACGAAAATCGGCAGATAAATCAATCACCCGCGTGCCTGCCTGCAGGATTTCATCAGCTAAACCATGGGCCACACCGTGTGGAGTGGCAAAAAACACCACATCACAGGCGGCTAACGCCTCAACGTCCGGTACAGAAAAAGCTAAATCAGGGTAGTTTTCGCGCAAATTAGGGTACATATCAGCAACCCGCACACCTTCTTCGGAACGCGAAGTGATGATGTCTACTTGTGCATGGGGATGCAATGCGAGCAGACGCAGCAGCTCAGCTCCTGTGTAACCTGTACCACCGACGATTGCTACTTTAATCATGCATGCACCCTCTTAACTCAAATAAAATATATGTTAAATAACTCATTAAGCACTCTACAGATGACACTGAACCCACTGCGTACTACCATTACCATTCTGTCTTTCTGGAGCAAGTTATGACTTATTTATGGATCAAAGCGTTCCATATTATCGCAGTGGTCTGCTGGTTTGCCGGTTTATTTTACTTACCACGCTTATTTGTCTATCACGCAATGAGCAGCGATGCTATCAGCCAAGAGCGCTTCACTATTATGGAGCGTAAACTCTATAGAGGCATCATGCATCCATCGCTGATTGCCACTTTAGGGCTCGGCATCGCTATGCTGTATATGAATCCAGCACTGCTCAAAATGGGCTGGATGCATATCAAACTAACATTATTAGTTTTTTTAATTGCTTACCACTTTTCACTGGGCGCCATTTATAAGCGTTTTGCCCAGGGTACAAACCAGAAAAGTCACGTGTTTTATCGCTGGTTCAATGAGCTGCCGGTGTTGTTTTTAGTCGTGATAGTCATATTGGCGATTATCAAACCTTTTTAACTGCTAGCCAGCTGATCAACAGACAAAACGTTTGTGCCTGCCAACCATACACTGTCGGTCATCGTCTTTTAGGAGCGATGACCGACAGCTAGCAGTTCACTAACCAGTATTGCGCAAACCTGCGGCAATACCTGCCACTGTCACTAATAACGCCTGTTCAATCGCTGGACGAATTTCCTCACCTTGCTCTCGGGAGCGCGCCAGTAATTCCACTTGCAGTAAATGCAATGGATCCAAATAGGTGTCGCGCACGCTAATGGATGCCCGCACCTGCGGGTGACGCTCCAACAAATGGGTCTCACCAGTTAAGCGTAGAACTTGATCCACTGCTTGGGCAAGATGCAAATACAACTCCTCACCAAAGCCTCGTAATTCATCGTCAACGAGGCGCTCATCATAAAGTCGCGCAATACCTGAGTCGGCTTTTAACAGCACCATCTCCAGCATATCAATGCGCGCCCTGAAAAACGGCCACTGATCACGCATCTCATCCAATAGCGGCTCTTCTTGGCGCTCAACTGCATTTTGCAATGCTGTTTCCCAACCCAACCAGGCCGGCAACATCATGCGGGTTTGTGTCCAAGCAAAAATCCATGGAATAGCCCGCAAGCTTTCAATCCCGCCCGAACGGCGGCGGGCCGGACGACTGCCTAATGGCAAGCGACCCAACTCTTGCTCAGGCGTAGCTTGGCGGAAGTAATCAACAAACTGTGGATCTTCACGCACGGTTTTACGGTAGGCGGCTAAACCATCAGCAGCCAAGCGTTCCATCACCGCGCGCCATGAGTCTTTCGGTACCGGTGGCGGTAAAAGGGTCGCCTCAAGTACTGAGGCCAAATACAGATTTAAATTCTGCACTGCCACTTCTGGCAAGCCATACTTAAAGCGAATCACTTCACCCTGCTCAGTGGTGCGGAAACGCCCCGCGACCGAACCTGGCGGCTGCGACAGAATTGCCTCATGAGCTGGGCCACCACCACGGCCGACAGTACCGCCGCGGCCATGGAATAAAATCAGTTCAATACCTTGCTTCTCGCAGACAGCTACCAACTCTTCCTGGGCGCGGTATTGTGACCAAGCTGCAGCAGTGGTTCCCGCATCTTTGGCCGAGTCAGAATAACCAATCATGACTTCTTGTGGTCCTGCTAGGCTATTACGGTAATCCGTCAGACTGAGCAATTGATCAATAACGCCAGCAGCATTGTGCAAGTCATCTTGGGTTTCAAACAGTGGCGCAATACGCATGGCACGGTTGAGACCCGCCTCTTTCAGCAGTAACTGTACTGCCAACACATCAGAAGGTGCCGAGGCCATGGAGATAACATACGAACCCAAGGATTCAGCTGAGGTTTGCGCAATCACTTTACAGGTATCCAACACTTCTTGAGTATCAGTACTGGCCTTAAAGGCACTGGATAATAAAGGCCGACGGTTATCCAACTCGGCCAGTAAAAACTCTTGGCGTTGCGCCTCATCCCACTGCGTATACTCACCTAAACCGAGCCATTGGGTAATTTCATTGAGGGCACTGGTATGACGCTCAGCATCTTGACGAATATCTAAGCGCACCAAAGAGAGGCCAAAGGTGGTGGCGCGGCGAATGGTATCGAGCAAATCGCCATCAGCAATTAAACCCATGCCGCACTCATGCAAAGAGCGGTAGCATAAAAGCAATGGGGATAAGAGCTCTTCGGTATCGTGCATAATATCTGCCGGCAACGGCGCACCGCTGGAAATCGCATCCTGCAACTCACTGCGCGTATGACGTAAGCGTGCACGCAGCCGCTTTAACAACACACGGTAGGGCTCGTCTGTTTCCCCCACTAAAGCCATTAACTCGTCACTGCCATTGAGCATCGACAGTTCCGCAGTGAGGCGCGAGATATCCCGTAAGAATAAATCTGCCGCAATCCAACGGGCTAATAAGAGTACGGTTTTAGTCACCCGCGCAGTAACATTCGGATTGCCATCACGGTCACCGCCCATCCAAGTGGCAAAACGAATCGGTGTCGCAGTGATCGGTAACTTCTCGCCACCGGCTGCCAGCAAAGTGTTATCCACATGGCGCAAAACTTTAGGAATGGCCTGCCATAACGAGCGCTCAATCACTGCAAACCCCCAACGTGCTTCATCCACTGGGGTTGGTTGCTCGCTACGAATTTCTGTAGTGTGCCAAATTTCAGTGATTAAACTGCGCAACTTAGCAATGATTTTGTCACGCTCAGCTGGGGTTAAATCGGTGTGATCGAGGGCAGCCAACTGCACAGCGATCATGTCGTACTTCATAATCAGAGTACGGCGGGATACTTCCGTTGGATGTGCAGTGAGCACCAGCTCAATATCTAGATCAGCCACGGCTTGGGATAAGTCTTGCGGATCGTGCCCAGCCACTTGTAGATTTTCCAGCACGCAAGCCAGCATCTGATCTTCAAAGGCAGGTTCTTCATCACTGCGACGGCGGCGCATTAAATGGTATTGGTCGGCAATATTGGCGAGGTTTAAAAACTGGTTAAAGCCACGGGCCACTGGCAGCAATTCATCTTCAGACAACTGATCTAAGGTATCAGTCATTTGCTGGCGACCGTCTTCTGAGCCGCGACGTGCCGCTTTCGCACCGGTACGGATGCGCTCAATTTTCTCTAAAAACTCTTCACCACGCTGTTCGCTCATGGTTGCACCCAGCAGCTCACCTAATAGGTGAACATGCTCGCGTAAACGTGAGTCAATTTGGGTCATACTCGCTCTCCACTAAAGTTCTCTTTAGCTTGCCGAGTTATCTCTCATCAAGCAAGGCAACTTTAATGTGCTCAGCCCAACTGCAAACTCCCTCAGGCAAGCAAGGTCGCTGTATTATTACTGGCTAAACTGACAGCGTACCGCGCGTTTTTTATCATCCACTAAAACACCAGTTAAACCTTTTTGTTCGGTATCAAATAGCACCACAATGCCATCTATGCACTGAGCAACTTGCTCGGCAGGTTTTAAAGATACTTTGTAATCTTCGCCTGGAACGGTTTTTAACATAGTGTACTCAGCCAGCAGCAAAGCATCACTGGGCTTAGCGATATGAAAATAACCGTAATAGCTTAAAATAGCGATAGTGCCGACAATGCTCGCAATAGCCGTGCCTATCAGTGGTCGTAAGTCGCGTTGGCTCATTATCACTCCAAAAAGTTAACTGCCCTAAGGTTTAAGCTGTAGCGCTGCAATAACGATAGCTGTAGTGCAGCGCTACAAACAGCTCTTAATGCTCTGGACGCATATGTGGGAATAAAATCACATCACGAATAGAGGCTGAGTCAGTCAGCAGCATCACTAAGCGATCGATGCCAATCCCTTCTCCTGCGGTCGGTGGCATACCGTATTCAAGGGCACGCACAAAGTCAGCATCGTAATGCATGGCTTCGTCATCGCCGGCGTCTTTATCCGCCACTTGCGCTAAGAAACGCTCTGCTTGGTCTTCTGCATCATTGAGCTCCGAGTACGCATTGGCAATTTCACGACCGCCAATAAACAACTCAAAACGGTCAGTGACACTTGGGTCTTGGTCATTACGACGGGCCAGCGGTGACACCTCAAATGGATACTGGGTGATAAAGGTTGGCTGCTCAAGCTTATCTTCAACCGTTTCTTCAAAAATCATGGTTTGTAGCTGACCCAGACCTTCAAAACCAATCACTTTGGCGCCGTGTTTTTTCGCTAAAGCACGGGCTGTATCAAGATCTTGTAAATCTGCCGGGGTGATATCTGGGTTATATTGCAAAATGGCATCAAACAAAGAGATGCGCTGGAATGGCTCACCAAAGTGGAACACCTTGCCTTGATAAGGCACATCAGTGCTGCCTAAGACTGCTTGCGCCAGCTCACGGAACAGCTCTTCGGTCAAATCCATATTGTCTTCATAGTCGGCATAGGCTTGGTAAAACTCAAGCATAGTGAACTCTGGGTTATGCCGCGTGGACACACCTTCATTGCGGAAGTTGCGGTTAATCTCAAACACCCGCTCAAAACCACCCACCACCAAACGCTTTAAATACAGCTCAGGCGCGATACGCAAATACATCGGCAAATCGAGGGCATTATGGTGGGTTTCAAAAGGCTTGGCCGCTGCACCACCGGGAATGGTTTGCAGCATGGGCGTTTCCACTTCTAAGAAATCTCGCTCGGTTAAAAAGTTGCGGATATGCGCAATCACTTTCGAGCGCACTTTAAAGGTATTACGCACCTCTTCATTGACGATCAAGTCCACATAACGCTGCCGGTAGCGCTGCTCAGTGTCGGTTAAGCCATGGTGTTTATCCGGTAGCGGACGCAGGGATTTGGTCAGTAGCTGGACTTGGGTCATGTGCACATACAAATCACCCTTACCCGAACGGGCCAAAGTCCCTTCTGCAGCAATGATGTCACCTAAATCCCAGGTCTTAATCTCGGCCAGCTTTTCTGCAGGCAAACCTTTGCGGTCCACATACACCTGCAAACGTCCGGTCATATCCTGCACCACCATAAAGGCACCGCGATTCAGCATAATACGTCCAGCAATTTTCACCGGAATCGCGGCGCTGGCTAATTGCTCTTTGCTCTCATCCACATAGGTCTTCTGGATATCAGCGCAATAATGCTCGCGACGAAAATCATTCGGAAATGCATTGCCTTTCGCCCGTTCCACCGCCAACTTTTCTTTACGCAGGGCAATTAAACGGTTTTCTTCCTCTTGCAACTCATGCTGAGTTAGCGGTTGTTCGCTCATGATGGGTATCCACTATATGTATTCAGGTCGCTCGTACAGCGACTGTAAGCATGCGTCTGCATGCTGATTTCAATCTTGGCGCATAATTTGTGCGTAACCATGGGCCAATTACAGCCCTTGCTTCAGGCTCGCTTCTAAAAACTGATTGATGTCGCCATCTAAAACGGCGTCACAGTTACTTTCTTCAACGTTGGTGCGTAAATCTTTAATCCGTGATTGGTCCAGTACATAGGAACGAATCTGATGACCCCAGCCAATATCAGACTTACTGTCTTCCAACTCTTGCGAAGCAGCATTGCGCTTTTGCAGTTCCAGCTCATACAGCTTAGCGCGCAGCATTTTCATTGCGGTATCACGGTTAGCATGCTGGGAACGCTCGTTCTGACAGCTGACCACTGTATTGGTCGGCTCATGGGTAATCCGCACCGCAGAGTCGGTGGTGTTGACGTGCTGACCACCGGCACCGGATGAACGGTAGGTATCCACACGCAAGTCGGCAGGGTTGATATCAATTTCAATATTGTCATCAATCTCTGGCGAGACAAACACTGCGGTAAATGAGGTGTGGCGACGGTTGCCTGAGTCAAATGGGCTTTTACGCACTAAGCGATGGACACCCGTTTCAGTGCGCAACCAACCAAAAGCGTACTCGCCTTTGATATGTAAAGTTGCGCCTTTAATACCGGCCACATCACCGGCCGACAGCTCCATAATGGTGGCAGTAAAGCCATTGTGATCAGCCCAGCGTAAATACATACGTAATAAAATATTGGCCCAATCCTGCGCTTCAGTACCACCCGAGCCTGCTTGAATATCCAAGTAGGCATTGTTGGCATCCATTTCGCCACTGAACATGCGACGAAACTCTAAAGTGCCAAGCTGCTCGCTCAGGCGCTTTACTTCCTTACGCACTTCCTCAACGGCTTCTTCATCATCTTCTTCCACTGCCATTTCTAACAGCTCTTTTGCGTCACTGACGCCGCTTTCAAGATTGTCTAAAGTTTCCACCACTTGTGCCAGCAAGGAACGCTCACGACCAAGGTTTTGTGCGTACTCTGGATCACTCCAAACATCTGGATCTTCCAGCTCACGCTCAACTTCAGTTAGACGCTCACGCTTGGTAGCATAGTCAAAGATACCCCCAAATGACTTGCGTGCGCTCGGCTAAGTCATTGATGGCTAGATGGATTGGATTGACTTCCATAACAGATGATTCTCGCTTATTTGAACAGAGTAAAAAGGCTAATTGTACCTTAATTAATCCCTACTGTGCGCGCAGCACCGGCACAGCCAGTACTTTTATTTAACTGGGACTGAGACTGGAAACAATCAGTTGCAAGCTCTCATTACCGCGAAACTCATTGACATCTAACGTATAGGCCGCTTGCGCCTCAACAATAGTGGGGTTCGGCCAAATAGCCAAATCAACATTAAAGGCAATGGCATCCACTGCTGGAGCAGCTTGACTGCTTTGCAATACCAGTTTCAAATGCTTTTCACCGACCAAGCGCTGGCTGAGAATTTTAAACTCGCCATGGAATAACGGCTCAGGAAAACGCTGTCCCCACGGTCCAGCGTGGCGTAACTGTTGCGCCAACTGCATATCAAACTCGTGGGCAGACAAACTGCCATCGGAGTAAATTCGCCCAGTTAAATCATCTTCAGTCAGCTGTCGCCGCACTTCCGCATCAAAGGCTTTGGCAAAAGCAGCAAAGTGCACCTGCTGCAAGGTCAAACCTGCGGCCATGGCATGACCACCAAACTTGCTGATCAGCTGCGGAAAACGCGCCGCTACAGCATCCAACGCATCACGGATATGCAAGCCGGGTACCGAGCGCGCGGAACCTTTGAGCTCACCGTTACCAGCATCGGCGAAAGCAATCACTGGGCGGTGGTAACGCTCTTTCATGCGCGAGGCGAGAATACCAATCACCCCCTGATGCCACTCCGGCTCAAATAAGCACAGGCCAAAGGGCAAGTTATCGAGAGGTAGATCTTTCAGTTGCACTAGGGCTTCTCGCTGCATGCCTTGTTCGATGTGCTTACGCTCTTGATTCAGCTGCTCCAGTTGCATGGCGCGCTGCATAGCACCTTCAGCGTCATCGCAGAGTAAGCACTCAATACCTAAGCTGATATCATCTAAGCGTCCTGCTGCATTTAATCGCGGCCCGACTATAAAGCCTAAATCAGTGGAGACAATACGGCGGTGATCGCGACGGGCCACCTCCAGAATGGCACGTAACCCCGGTCGCGCCCGCCCGGCACGAATGCGGGCCAAACCTTGATGGACTAAAATACGGTTATTGGCATCTAAGGGCACCACATCGGCCACGCTACCGAGCGCAACTAAATCCAGCAGCTCAGCCAAATTCGGTTCTTGTATACCTTGCTGCTCAAACCAACCGCTGCCACGCAAATGTGCGCGCAAGCCCAGTAACACATAAAACATCACGCCAACGCCGGCCAATGCCTTACTGGGAAATTCACACCCGGGCTGATTGGGATTCACAATGGCATCCGCAGTGGGCAATTCAGCGCCAGGCAAATGGTGATCAGTGACAATCACTTTAAGGCCGGCAGCTTGCGCCGCAGCCACACCCTCAATACTGGAAATGCCATTATCCACAGTCACCAGTACATCCGGTTGGCGCTGCAAGGCTACCGCAACGATTTCAGGGGTCAGGCCATAACCATAATCAAAACGATTGGGCACCAAATAATCCACATGGGCCGCACCCAGCATGCGCAGCCCCAGCACTCCCACACAACTGGCTGTCGCCCCATCGGCATCAAAGTCACCGACAATCAGAACGCGTTGCCGTTGCTGCAATGCTTGAGCTAATAGCTGTACCGCGGCATCCATTCCTTTCAGCAGATGCGTGGGCAACAGTCGCGCCAAACCTTTCTCCAGCTCGGTCGCATGCTGCACACCTCGGGCGGCATAAATACGGGTCAACAAGGGTGGGATATCACCTAAGTCAGGTAATACATCAGGTAAGGGTCGTTGTTCTATACGCATAACAAGCTATGTACTCTTTTCAATTCTCAGCTAAAACCAATCCAACAAACATATTTTACCGGCTCTTCAATCAGGCCCGCCATGCAACCATTCCAACTCAATGCTGTGCTGGCCACGCTCATCAGTGACAAAGACATCACCATCACTGATCATCACGCTCCAATTAATAACCCGGGGTAACTGTTCAGCTAAGTTGCTCAGTGACTCTTGGCTAATGACCAAAACATGTAAGTTTTTTAGATTACGCGCAGCATCCAGTTCTTTAGGCATCCACGTGCGCAGGCTGCCGTAGGCCAGTACACTCAAACGCTCAGCACGGCGCGAACACCATTTCATCCGTTCGGCGCTGGGCTGGCCCACTTCAATCCAATGCACAATGCGCCCATCGAGGCTTTTCTCCCAGACTGCTGGTTCATCAACATTGGACAAGCCACGACCAAACTCAATCTGTTCAGCGTGCCACAGTGCCCGCGCCAATAAGCGCGCCAGCAAACGTTCGGCCGTTTCCGAAGGGTGGCGGGCGATACTAAAGCGCAGCCCCTCGTATAGGTTGCGATCCAGATCGGTTAGATTCAGCTCAACTTTATAAGGTGTGGCTTGCAGAGCCATAACAGTACTCTTCTCTAGAATAACCAAGCTGCCCAGTCTAACCTGTTCTCGCCCGCTCTGCTGCAGCACTGCAATCAGCACAACAGCTGATCTGCTCAATCCAGATCCAGATAAAACTTACAGTTGTAGGCACAGTGGTAGTCTTTACCCGAGTATATGCCGCATAATGCTTAGCATTACTTGCCCACAAGACCCTCTAGTCATTTACTTTCGTGTATGGAGCTCGATAACTACAATGATTCGCTTTAGCCGCTTAATGCTGCTCATCAGCTGGTGTATAGCCCCGCTCGTCTCTTACGCAGAAGATCTCCCGCTGATTGTCCCCACCACACAACAGTGCACCTTAGAGCGCATTGCCAGCGAACCTAAATTAGCTCTGGAAGAGTGTTTAACCTTGGCCCAACTTGGTTATGCCGATGCACAATTTGTCCTCGGTGAGTACTGGTATCAAGGGCAACTGGTACCCCGTGATTATCCACAGGCACTGAAATGGTTTGAACAGGCTTCTGTGCAAGGCCATGCCGACGCACAGTTACGTTTAGGGACGATTTTTTACCGCGGTGAAGGTGTGCCGGCGAACAGCATCCAAGCCTATATAGTGTTTAAAATGTCAGCAATTAACGGTTCCGATGAGGCCTTGGATAGCGCCGACCGTGTTGCTGCGCAGATGCAGCGCAATGAACTGGACATTGCCAACCAAGTGCTGGCACAAATTTTTCGTAACTATTTACTTGAGCTCAATGCCGCCCCCTACGCTCAATAAACCTGGCGACCCTGCTTAAAAACAACTCTTTAAGTTTGCCAATGCTTACGCAATAGCGCATAGGCATTGTGCAACTCACGGGTTTGCTCTGTTGCTGCCTGCAACTGCGCCATGGTTGCCCCTGCACCCATGAGCTTGTCCGGATGAAAAATACTGATTTGTCGGCGATAGGCTTGTTTAACCTGCGGCCAGCTGTCTAAGCGCGTGACCCCCAATAATTCCAAAGCAGCTTCCAGTTCGTTATCCACCGCACTTGGGCGCAAGCGGCCGCGCATGGATTGCGCTTCAATCCGGGCAAAGGTGTGTTCTGAGCAGTGCAGCCACTTGGCACACTGCTGCAAAGTACGCCGCTGCTTCGCCGTTGGCATGCCCTGGGCCAACGCCATACGCCAACCTGCCATCAATAGATTTTCCAGTTGCGCGGCCGTTGCATAATGCACACGTAGACTTCTACGTAAATCAGCCAAACGGCAATTTTTACCGCGAGCAAAAGCCGCAATGGCTATTTTCTGCGCTGCTCCACTGATGTGCAAACGCTGCATTTCAAAACGTGCGGCCTGAATATGCTCAGGCGCAACGTAGCCCGTACTTTTTGCCACATGCCCCAACAGCATAAACAGTGTTTGCTCGGGGTTGAGCACAGGTTTGCCTAAGGACGATAATTGGTCGCGCAACTCTGTCCAATTTTTCAGCGCCAACTTACGGTCAATAATGCTGCCCACCAGCAGGCCTAACAGCGCGCCAGGAATATGCGCTACAGCCAAGCCTACTAAAGCTCCAACAAGGGTTACTGGCCAAATCATATCTGTGCTAGCAAAGCCTCCACCGTTGCCAAACGTTCTTGGGTACCGACATCAACCCAGCGCCCGGCAAACTGCTCACCACTGACTTGGTTGTGGGCAATGGCTTGGCGCAATAAAGGCGCCAATCTAAATGCACCACCGGCACAGTCGGCAAATAACTCTGGATGCAACACAGCAATGCCAGTGTAGGTTAGGCTGTCACAGTTGCTTGGCATAACAACCCGCTCACCTTGCAAAGCAAAGTCCCCGTCTGGATGATGCTCAGGATTGCTCATCAAAACCAAATGAGCTAAGCCAGTTATGGGTTTACGCAACCCAGCAAAGTCATAATCGGTCCAGATATCACCATTGACCAGCACAAAGGGCTCATCACCTAAATACTGCAATGCTCGGTAAACCCCGCCTCCGGTCTCCAACGGCTGCGCTTCCGCTGAATAAGTAATCTGCAGCCCAAACTGGCTACCATCACCTAAATAGGCTTCAATTTTTTCACCCAACCACGCATGGTTAATCACCACTTCGCGAAAGCCGGCACGGGCTAATGCGCGTAAATGGTATTCAATCAAAGGCACACCTGCCACTGGGATTAACGGTTTCGGCGTATGCAGGGTCAAAGGGCGCATGCGCTCACCTTTACCTGCCGCTAGAATCATGGCTCGCATGCTATTATTTCTCTCCCGAAAAACTGGCTAAAAGTTGTGCTAAAGGTGCCAGCGCGGATTGCCGCTCAATCACTTGCTGCAAATAATTAAAAAAGCGCGGTGTATCAGCCAAGTAGCGTGGCTTACCGTCACGGTGATTAATGCGGGCAAAAATACCAATCACTTTCAAATGCCGCTGCGCGCCCATTAAGTCACAATCATACTGAAACTCGGCAAACGTATCCGGAACCGCAATGTCATTGGCGCGGGCTTTATCCCAATACTGCTGCAGCCATTTTTGCACCCGCTCTTCGGGCCAGCTGATAAAGGCATCCTTAAACAGACTGATAATGTCGTAACTGACCGGACCCTGCACCGCATCTTGGAAATCGATAATTCCTGGATTGGGTGAACTGAACATCAAGTTGCGCGGCATATAGTCGCGGTGGACAAAAACTTGTGACTGTTGTAACGCATTCTCGAGCAAAACATCACAGGCTTGCTCCCACAAATACTGTTGCTGCTCAGAAAAACTCACTCCGAGTTCATGCTGCACATACCAGTCGGGAAATAACTGCAACTCACGGCGCAATAAAGCTTCGTCGTAAAGCGGCAACTGTGCCTGATCGGCAGGGATTTTTTGTATCTTAATTAATGCATCAATGGCCAGACTAAACAGCTCATCAGCATTGTCTTCAGTGAGTATCTCCAGCCAGATTTGTCGGCCTAAATCTGACAGCACCAAAAATCCACGCTGCAAATCCTGTGCCCATACTTTTGGCACATTTAAACCTGCTTGCTCCAGCAACTCAGCCACCCTCACAAAAGGTCGACAATCTTCTTTAGGCGGCGGTGCATCCATTAAAATTAAACCAGTGTCCGCTGAGCGCCAGCGAAAGTAACGGCGAAAACTTGCATCGCTGCTGGATGGCTCAAGGTACTTTACGGTAGTCTCTGTTAGGCCTGCTTGCTGAGCAATTAGTGGTAACTGTTCAGTAAACCAGTGCGTTAACCCTTGTAAACGGCTATCGTCTACATGTATATCTTGATTCGGCATGGTAATTCTCCAATGGCGCTAGCCGTTCTGTGGGGCATGCTTTATTATCGCTGATATTTTCCAGCCCTTCGAGAGGCATGCTGGGTATTTAATCATCCAAGCGCATGCGGAAATCACGGACACACTATGGCAGCTAAATATATTTTTTATAAAAAAACCCCTTTACTGACACTAGGGGCGCTTTGCATCTTACATCCTTTACTCAGCAGCAGTGTCGCCATAGCGCAACAGTTTGACTGCCAAGCCGGCCCCGACGGCGGCTGGTCGTGCGCAGCAAAAGAGAGTCAGGTACAACGACCACCTCGTCCAGCCAAGACTAGCCAAACCAGTGCTAGCGTAGCCGACAGCCGCCAACCTCAAGCCAGCGACCACAGAGCACAGCCTGCACCTGCAGCAACAGCAACGACGGGCAGCGACAGTGGCGGTCAAGCACTTATCCAGCGGAGCAATGAATACAGTCATCTGGATTGGGTACCACGTGAGCAACTGACGGAACAACAACTGGCAGAAGTCGGCCCCTATTGCAGCGGTGGCTATATTGAGCCAGACCGCCCAGGCATGGACGACACAACCCCCTTCAAGGATGCGCCTTTATACATTAAGGCTGGTGCATCGCGCTATGTGCAAAGCACTGAAACTGCAACCATCGCCGGTAATGTGCTGATGCGTCAGGCCAGCTTGCAAGTTGAAGCTGATGAAGCCAATTTATACCAACAAGACAACATCGCCGAGCTCAAAGGCAATGTGCGTATCCGTGACCGCAATACTTTAATGCTTGGTGAGCGTGCCACTCTGGTGCTCGATAGCGGTGCAACCCAAGTGGATAACGCCGAGTATCTAATGCACGAAGGTCATGTACGCGGTGCAGCGCAATATATCAGGCGCAATGAAGATGCCATTATCCGTCTTAAAGATGGCACTTACACCAGCTGTGAGCCGGGTAGCAACGCTTGGCACTTAAGGGGTAATAACGTCACCCTTAACCCCAATACCGGTTTTGGTAGCGCCACCAACGTAACCCTAAGGGTCAAGGATATACCGGTTTTTTATACACCCTATATTCATTTTCCCATTGATGATCGCCGTCAATCGGGCTTTTTACCGCCAAGCATCAGTTATAGCAACAACAAGGGCCTTGATTTAACCACACCCTACTACTTCAACTTAGCGCCGAACTTTGATGCCACCTTGTACCCCAATTACATGAGTAAGCGCGGCCTGCTCACTGAAGGTGAATTTCGCTATCTTGGCAAAAAGAGCGAAACCCGCGTCGGTGGTGCCTGGCTCAGCGACAGCGAAGACGAACGCAAACTGCAATCGGAATACAAGAAAGATCGCTGGATGTACACCTTGCAACATGAGCAAGGCTTTAATCAGCGTCTGCTCGGCACCGTTGATTACACTGACATCAGCGACCCTTACTACTTCCAAGACTTAAAAAGCAATGTGGTGCCTGGCTCCAATGAAGTGCTTGATCAAAAAGCTGATTTAACGTGGCGAGGTGACAGCTACGCAGCCAAACTAGGCGTGCATGCCTATGAAATGGCCAATATCACCGACATCACCCCTTACGATCGTTTGCCGCAATTCAGTCTTGCGGGAGCCTTACCTTACCAGCCAGCGGGTCTGCAAATGACCTATAACACTGAGTGGACCCGTTTTGATCGCTCCCTGAGAAAAGGTGATTATCGTGATAAAGATGGTCTTTCAGAACCTTGGAACGATACTCGTTTGCAAGGCTTAGACCGTGCCAACGGTGATCGCTTGCATATTGAACCAGCAATTAGCTTACCAATGAACTGGAGCTGGGGTTTTGTTAAACCAACGGTTAAATACGCCTATACGCGTTACGACCTAAGCCTCGATAGCCAAGGTAAAGAGTATTTTGCAAAACCTACTACTACAGCTAAATACAGCAGCACTCCAGATCGTAGCGTCGCTATGTACAGCGTTGACAGCGGTCTGTACTTTGACCGTGACAGTCAGTGGTTCGGCAAGTCTTACCGCCAGACCTTAGAGCCACGCCTGTTCTATCTGTATGTACCCTACGAAGACCAGTCCGATCTACCGCTGTTTGATACCGGTGAGATCCAATTCAGTTACGCCAGCCTGTTCCGCGATAACCGCTTCAGTGGCCGCGACCGTATTGGTGATACCAATCAGGTGTCTCTGGGCTTAACCAATCGCTGGCTAGAAGAGAACGGTTTTGAGCGCCAACGGATCAGTGTCGGTCAGGCCTATTACTTATCCGACCGCAAAGTTTTACTCTCGGGCAAGGACTATAAAGCAGTTGCTGCCAACACCACTTCGCGCTCACCCTATGCGCTGGACTATATGCTGCGCCTCACCAGTGATTGGCGGATTAATGCTGACCTGATGTGGGATCCAGACACCCACCGCACCCGCTCTGGCAGTGCCATGCTGCATTACCAGTCGCAGAACAATTTAAATAAAATCGTTAACTTCGGCTACCGTTACCGTAATGATAGCAACCACTATAATTACGACACCGGACGCTGGGAAACCGGCAGCGCTGACTACACTGATGCCAGTGGTAAGCTCTACAAAGACTTCTACAAAATCGAACAAACCGATGCTTCATTTATGTGGCCGGTCGCCACCAACTGGAATCTGATTGGTCGCTGGCAATATGATTACAACCGCGATAGCACATTAGAAGCCTTTGGTGGTTTTGAATACAATAGCTGCTGCTGGAAAGTACGCTTAATCAACCGTTACTGGGTTGACTATGATGAACGCAATATGAGGCCACAAGACAACCGCAAAGGTGATCACGGGGTTTTCCTGCAGATCGTCCTGAAAGGTTTAGGTGGTGTAACCGGTAACAAAGTAGAGACATTCCTCGATGAAGGCATCCAAGGCTACCGTGAACGTGAAAACAATGCTTATTAAACCCCTATCCGCCTTAATCCTCGCCAGCAGCTTGCTGGTGGGTCAGTTAAGTGCAGCCGAGCAACCGCTCGACCGTGTGGCAGCCATCGTGGATAACGATGTTGTTATGTACAGCCAATACCAAGCACGCCTTAAAGAAGTGCTGGAGACCATCCGCAAGCGTGGCGTAGAACAACCGCCTGAAGCAGAATTGCGCCAGCAAGTGATGGATCGCTTGGTACTGGATGCCATTCAAATGCAAATTGCTGAACGCTCCGGCATTCAAGTCAGCGATGAAGAGCTGGCCGAGTCCATGGCCAGCATCGCTGAGCGCAATGGTTTAACCCAACGGGAATTTGAACAAGCCCTAGCGGCTGATGGCTTATCCTTACGGGATGCCCAAGAGCAAATTCGCCAAGAAATGATTATCAGCCGAGTTCGCCAGTACCGTGTTGCCGAACGTATCCAAGTCACCAACCAAGAAGTACAAAACTTCTTAGCGTCGGACTTAGGCAAAATGCAGCTGGCTGAAGAATTCGAACTGGCCAATATTTTAATTCCTCTAGCTGACGGAGCCAGCAGCGAAGAACTGGCAGAAGCAGAGGCTATAGTTGCCACTGTGGTTGAGCAGATCGAGCGGGGGGCTGACTTTTCCCAGCTGGCAATCACTTACTCAGCCAGTGAGAACGCTTTTGATGGTGGCGAGATGGGCTGGCGTAGAGCCGCACAACTGCCCCCGCCATTTGATCGCATGCTGGGTACCATGCAGGTCGGTCAAGTGACTCCGCCGACCCGCACCGCTGGCGGGATTATTCTGCTTAAACTACTGGATCGCCGTGGCGATGAAGTGATGTACCGCGAAGAAGTCAATGTGCGCCATATTTTGCTGCAACCCAGTGAAATTCGCAGCCCAGAAGCCACCCGTCAGCTGGCTACGCGCCTTTATGAACGTATTCGCAGTGGTGAAGACTTTGCCGAGCTGGCCAAACAGTTCTCTGAAGATCCAGGCTCGGCCCTCAACGGCGGCTCTTTGGACTGGATCGACCCTAGCGCTTTAGCGCCGGCGTTCCGTGCAGAAATGGAACGCACAGCAATTGGTCAACTTTCCAAGCCTTTTGAAAGTCAATTTGGCTGGCATGTTTTACAAGTCATCGATCGTCGCAGTACCGATAGCAGTGAACAGATGCGTGTGCAACAAGCCACCAACCTGCTACGCAACCGTAAATATGATGAAGAACTACAAACTTGGTTACGTCAAATTCGTGACGAGGCCTATGTGGAGATTAAAGCTTTATGACTTTGCGCTTTGCCTTAACGCCCGGTGAACCTGCTGGTATTGGTCCCGATTTATGTTTGATGTTGGCGCATGAAGTGCAACCCTACCCAGTTATCGCCATTGCCAACCAGCAGTTGCTCAGCGAGCGTGCTAAGCAGCTTGGCTTACAAGTGCAGCTGATTGATGTGCAACCGGATGCTTGGCCGGATAAACCAGCACCGGCTGACAGCCTGTATGTCTGGGATACACCACTCTACCAGCCCGTGGTAGCTGGCCAGCTCAATCAAGCCAACGCCCAATACGTGTTAGAAACCCTGACCCGTGCTGGTCAAGGCTGTCTGGACGGCGTATTTAGCGCCATGATCACCGCTCCGGTACATAAGGGCATTATTAACGACGCTGGCATACCCTTTTCTGGACACACCGAGTATTTGCAGGAGCTTACTCAAGCGCCACAAGTGGTGATGATGCTTGCCACCCACGGACTACGGGTGGCCTTAGTCACCACCCACTTGCCGCTACGCGATGTTGCAGATGCTGTGACCAGTGAGCGGATAGAAACTATTGTGCGAATTTTAAATGCCGAGTTACAGCAAAAATTCACCATTAAAAAGCCAAGGATTTTAGTCTGTGGACTTAACCCCCATGCCGGTGAGGATGGCCATCTGGGCCGCGAAGAGTTGGATATTATTCAGCCGACCTTAGAGCGTCTGCGTGCGGAAGGCATGGACTTGGTTGGTCCGCTGCCAGCAGACACCTTATTTACCCCGCACCATCTAAAACAGTGCGATGCAGTTCTTGCGATGTACCACGATCAAGGCTTACCGGTCTTGAAGCACCGCGGTTTTGGTTCAGCGGTAAATATCACGCTGGGTATGCCCATTATCCGCACCTCAGTGGACCATGGCACTGCTCTTGATCTAGCAGGCAGTGGTGAGATTGATACCGGCAGCTTACATATTGCCCTAGCGACAGCCTACCAAATGGCTGCTAGCAAGCCCGCTTAAGCAGTGCTGCGTAATAAACAACACCATCTTCGAAGAAGATGGTGTTGTTTAATCTGCGCGATCAATCCAGAGCGCGTAAGCGGTATTGCTGAGGCACTTGATCAATGGATTTGATGGTGACATCCAAGTTCTTCCATAAACCATCTTTAATGCCATAGACACAGCCATAAATGGACAGTTTTTGCCCACGGTGCCAAGCGTTCTGCACAATGGAGGTGTGGCTGATATTGGCCACTTGCGCAATGGCATTCAACTCGCATAAGCGATCCACCCGCTCCTCTTCAGTTGCTAGCTGCGCCAGCTCGGCACGGTGCTCATAGTTCAGATCGCGGATGGTGCGCAACCAACCATCAGTTAAGCCCACCTGCTTATCTTGCATGGCCGCACGCACACCGCCACAGCCGTAATGGCCGGTGACTAAGATATGTTTTACTTTCAACACATCAACTGCATATTGAATCACCGACAAACAGTTTAGATCGGTATGTAAAACCACATTGCCCACATTACGGTGCACAAATAAATCACCCGGCAACATACCAACAATCTCATTGGCCGGCACCCTAGCATCTGAGCAACCAATCCACAGATATTCTGGCGCTTGCTGTTTGGCCAGCTTCTCAAAAAAAGTTGGATCATCTTTTTTCAATGATTCTGACCAACGGACATTGTTATCAAACAACTCTTGTAATTCAGGCATAGCTTCCTCTGTTATCTCATCTAACCGACTCACTTAACTCAACTGAGACAGGGCAAACCCCTATGCAGTCACTCTTTTTTATGACTGCTAATCAGCAAACAAAGTACAAGCCATCACCAAGGCATCTTCATGCCCATCTAATGCCGGATAATAATCACGGCGACGACCAATTTCATTAAAACCAAAACGCTCATACAGCGCATAGGCTGCCCGATTGGAAGCACGCAACTCTAAAAAGCACTCCACACAACCGCGTTGACTGGCACGCTGCATTAAATACTCCAGTAACTGCAAACCGAACCCCTGACCTTGTTGCTCCACAGCAATGGCAATATTAAGCAAATGCGCTTCATCCAACACTTGGCTGATCACCCCATGACCCACATGCTGGTTATCCACATACATCACCCAGCACTCATAGCTGGTTAAGGCATCGATATACAATTTGCGCGTCCAGGGGTGCGAAAACGCGCTTTCTTCTAAAGCTAACACGCGCTCCAGGTCAGCCGCTTGCATGGGCCTAAATTCAATGTTATGCGTCATCTTCGACCTGCCAGACTGAACGCACTTGGCACATGCTGCGCCAAATTTCGCGCTTGAGTAGCGGTTGCTCCAACACCTTTTCTAAGCTGGGCAAATTCCACAACTGCGCCCCCGCAACAAAAGGCTGCAAGGTATAGAGCTCAGCATCATCTGCCGCGCTGGCAAAACGTAACGCCTGCGCTCCCAGCAGCCAGACACAGACTGCAGGCTCAGCTTGCAGTTCAACTTCCAGCAAGTCTCTAACGCAGGCGCGCGCAGCTGCAGCGTTTTGCTCATGCATTAAATTACCTGACAGCAGCATCGGCCAGATAATAGGTGCGCCTTGGCGCATCAAGCTCGGCTTATCCGTTAAACCAGCAGCGCGCAGCATATCTTTGAGCAGCTGATAGTCAGGATCGCGGCTTTGAAAGGGCTCGCCGGTGGGTAAGTCCACCAAGACTAAACAATTGTCCGCCCGCAGTAGCTGCAGAGCAAAGCGTGGTATTGGTTCGGCAGGCGCCTCAGCGGCCTGCTGCGCCGGTTCAGCCTCTGCTACCGGCTGAGCCTCTACTGCGGTAACTACCGGCGTAGCAGGCGCTTGGGTGGCTTGTAATGCGGCCAGCTTATCGCGCACCGAAACATACTCTCCACGGGGCCGCGCCAGAGTTGCTTGGCTCGCAACTGTTGGCGCTGCACTCCTCGCTGCTGGCTGAGCCTCGCGCGCAGCAGGCTCAGCCGCCACCGCTGTCTCTACTTGCCAGTCCAGCAGGTAGGCTCGGGAGTCAGCTGCATTCTGCAACTGTTGCCGGGGCAGCCAGACATCAATGTCCATGGCCTGCAACATGGCCTGACGACGAAGCTCTTGCTGCTGCATCAATTCAACTGCGCTGGTCACACCCCGCCCACCTGCGGATGTGCGCGCTCAGCACTTTGACGCATCAAATTCAACGCATTGAGATAGGCTTTAGCGGAGGCAATAACAATATCGGTATCGGCACCATTACCATTAACAATGCGGCCAGCACGCTCCAAGCGCACCGTTACTTCACCCTGCGAGTCCGTCCCTTGAGTAATGGCATTGACTGAGTACAACTGTAAAGTTGCCCCAGACTGCGCCACTTTTTCAATGGCTTTAAAAGTCGCATCCACCGGACCTGAGCCCTGATCATCAGTGGCTATATCTTCGCCATCAATGCTTAACACTAGATGCGCATGGGGCACTGTACCGGTTTTGCTGGCCACCTCTAAACTCACTAATTTATAAAACTCTGACATCTCATCAGTCAAAGTTTCGCTCACCAGCGACTGCAAATCTTCATCAAAGATTTCATGCTTTTTATCCGCCAAGTCTTTAAAACGGGCAAAAGCAGCCTTAAATTCTTCATCAGTGCCAATATCGATACCTAAGTCCACTAAGCGGCTGCGGAAGGCATTCCGTCCCGAGTGCTTACCCAGTACCATTTTATTGGTGTTCCAGCCCACATCTTCAGCGGCCATAATTTCATAGGTTTCGCGGTGTTTCAGCACGCCATCCTGGTGAATACCGGACTCATGGGCAAAGGCGTTGGCTCCCACAATGGCTTTATTGGGCTGCACTGGAAAGCCGGTAATACCCGACACCATGCGTGAAACACTTAAGATATGCGGTGTATCAATATTGGTGTGCACACCCAACAGATCTTGACGGGTTTTAATCGCCATAACGATTTCTTCCAAGGCCGCGTTACCGGCACGCTCACCCAAACCGTTAATCGTACATTCAACCTGCCGCGCACCGGCCACCACAGCAGCCAAAGAGTTGGCTACCGCCAAGCCTAAATCATTATGGCAATGCACCGAAAAAATCGCTTTATCGGCGTTGGGTACGCGGTTGATCAGTTGACTGATTAAATCTGCATACTCATGGGGAATGGCATAGCCCACAGTATCGGGAATATTAATGGTGCGCGCACCGGCATCAATGGCTGCTTCCACAATACGGCAGAGAAAATCAATCTCCGAACGGCCGGCATCTTCACAGGAAAACTCAACATCGGCACATAAGCTGCGGGCTTTTTTAACCGCGCGCACCGCTTGCTCAATCACTTGCTCAGGCTGCATGCGCAGTTTGTGCTGCATATGAATGGGGCTGGTGGCGATAAACGTATGAATACGTCCTGAATTGGCACCAGCTAATGCCTCACCAGCACGTTCAATATCCGCATCCAAAGCGCGGGCCAAGCTACAAACAGTACTGTCTTGAATGGTATCGGCAATGCTTTTTACCGCAGCAAAATCACCTGGGCTGGCAATGGCAAAGCCCGCTTCAATCACATCCACTCGCATCCGCTCCAGAGCTTTAGCAATGCGCAGTTTTTCCTCTTTGGTCATTGAGGCGCCTGGACTTTGCTCGCCATCACGCAAGGTGGTATCAAAAATAATAACGCGATCACTGCTACTCATGGTTTTCTCCTGAAAGCTGCCCCACGGTTAAGGGCAGTTAAACTCTAGCTTTTTATGCATTTATTTAGGCGCACAAAAATACTGTATAAAAGGTATGGGTTACAGATTAATCTTGCACAGTGCTCAGGTCTAGCCGCTATTCGTAGCACAGCGCTCTATCTAGGCTGACTGCTAAATAGCAGTCAGGTTATTTTTGCTTCAGCAGTTGCGCCTGAATAATGTCCAATAAACGCTGCAAAGCACCTTGATTGCCTTCCAGCACCTGCTGAGCGGCTGAGCGCATCTGCTGTGCCTGTTCAGTGTCACGCCATAATTGCGCCACAGCTTGGGCCAACTGTGGTGCATCTGCCACTTCTTGCAGACCACCGGCAGCCAGCAACTGTTGCGCAATCTCGAAAAAGTTAAAATAATGCGGACCAGTTAAGGTTGGTTTAGCCAGGGCAATGGGCTCGAGCATATTGTGCCCACCATGCTTAACTAGGCTACCCGCCACCAAAGCCACATCGGCCAAGGCATATAAAAACAGCAACTCGCCCATGGTATCGCCCAGCAGCAGCTGATGCTCGGCGGTAAGCGCAAGGCCCGTTGAGCGGCGCTGTACCCGCAAGCCCTGCTCCAGCGATAAAGCATACACTGCCTCAAAACGTTCAGGATGACGGGGCACCAGAATCAATAAGGCCGCAGGAAACTGCTGAAGCAATTGCTGATGGGCGGCTAAAATCACTTCATCCTCACCGGCATGGGTGCTGGCAGCGATCCATACTGGGCGCTCACTCGCTTGCCATTGCTCGCGCAATAGCTGCGCCCGCTGCGGTAAATCATCGGCAACCTGCAAATCATATTTAATCGAACCGGTCACTGTCACCGTTTCAGGTCGCGCGCCCAATTCAATAAAACGCTGCGCTTCAAGCTCACTTTGCACTGCTAAAGCACTGATTTGCCTCAGCATGGGTCTGATCAGCTTGGAGAAACGGCCATAGCCGCGCGCCGAACGCGCCGACAAACGACCATTGGCCAGTACCACAGGAATGTTTAGGCGGGCACATTGGTTAATGTAATTGGGCCACAGTTCGGTTTCCATCACTATGGCTAAACGCGGCTGCAAATGCTGTAAAAAGCGCTTCGCTGCCAATGGCAAGTCATAGGGTAAGTAACAATGTTGTACGCTAGTGCCAAATAAACTTTGAATCCGCTCTGAACCCGTTGGGGTCATACAGGTGACGGTAATCGGCATGTCGGGATACAGCTGCTGCAGTGCTTTCACCACAGGTGCGGCGGCGATACTTTCGCCCACCGATACCGCGTGCAGCCAAATACCACCCTGCTGAAATTCCGGTAGGCGCACAGCAAAACGCTCAGCAATTCGCTTAGCATAGGCTGGCGCTTTTCTGGAGCGCAGCCACAAACGCACGGCAATCACTGGCACCGCAAGGTACAGCAATAGGCTATATAGAGTTCTATTCATAGGGACAAAGTTTAGCAAAGGCGCAGCGATAATACTGCGCTCGGTTATACTGTTTACTTATTTTTTGCGAGAGGCGCTTATGTCACTCACCTTAAACACTGATATTGCCATTATTGGCGGCGGCATCGCGGGCTTATGGTTGAATGCCCAATTGCGCCAGCGCGGCTTTAATACCTTATTGATCGAGCAAAGCAGTCTCGGTGGCGCACAAACAGTTAAGTCCCAAGGCATCATTCATGGCGGCGCCAAATACGCGCTGCATGGTGCTTTAACCGGCTCATCTGAAGCCATTGCCGAGATGCCGGAGCGCTGGCGCAAAGCGCTCAGTGGCGAAGGCGAATTGGATTTACGCGGTGTGCGCCTATTGTCGGATGCTCACTATTTGTGGTCACCGGGCTCCATTGCCGGCAACCTAACCAGTTTCTTTGCCAGCAAAGCCATGCGTGGCCGAGTGGATCAAGTTAAAGGTCAGCAGTTACCGCCGGCGCTGCAGGATAAAAATTTTAAAGGCCGTGTCTATCGCTTAGCTGAGTTGGTGCTGGATGTACCCAGTTTGATCCAACGTCTGGCCGAACTGGCCGGTGACAGCTTATTGCACGCGCAAACAACGACGCCACGTTACGTCAACCAACAGTTAGTCGGCGTGCAAGCGGATAACTACCAGATTAATGCGCAGCGGGTGGTGTTGTGCGCTGGCAGCGGTAATCAAGCGTTACTGCACGCCTTTGCACTGAGCAAGCCCGAACAACAACTGCGCCCACTGCATATGGTGATGGCCAAAGGCCCCGCTTTATTGCCTTTGTATGCCCACTGCTTAGGCGCTGGGAGCAAGCCGCGGGTTACCATCACCACCCACCCTGCCGCCGATGGCCAGTGGGTTTGGTACTTAGGCGGTAATCTAGCGGAAGCTGATGGGGTGGCGCGCTCCAGCGAGCAACAAATTCAAGCAGCACAAGATGAAGTGGCGCAGCTCTTGCCTTGGATTCAGCAAGATGCGACTCAGTGGGCGACCTTACGGGTGGATCGCGCCGAACCGGTACAATCTGGCTTGGTCCGCCCCGATAATGCTTTTTTAACTGAACAGGGCGCGCTGTTGGTGGGCTGGCCCACCAAGCTGGCTTTAGCGCCGGACTTTAGCGACCGTGTACTTAACTGTTTAAACCGTGAGCAAATTCAGCCCAGCGCTGCGCAAAGCTATCCAGATTTGCCTCGCCCTGATCTCGCACAACCTGTTTGGGAGACTCTCTTTAATGACCCTGCATGATTTTCATCGCCCACTGGGCAGCACTGGTTTGACTGTTTCACCCTTGGGTTTAGGCACGGTTAAATTGGGCCGTGACCAAGGGGTTAAATACCCCAATGGCTTCACCATCCCCGACGACCAGCAGGCTCTGGCGTTAATTAATCAAGCGCGCGATCTGGGGATTAATTTATTAGACACAGCTCCAGCCTATGGCATCAGTGAAGAGCGTCTTGGCCATCTGCTGCAAGGGCAGCGGCACGAGTGGGTGATCGTCAGCAAAGTGGGCGAGGAGTTTAACGCGGGCCAATCGTCATTTGATTTTTCCGCCGCGCACACCCGTTTTTCCGTGGAGCGCAGTCTGCAGCGTTTACGCACCGATTATATTGAGCTGGTGCTGGTGCACTCCAATGGCGAGGATATGGCCATTTTGCAAGAAGAAGAGGTGTATCAAACGCTGGCAGCACTTAAGCAAGAAGGAAAAATTGGTGGTTATGGCTTTTCTGGAAAAACTGCTGAAGGCGGCATTCTTGCTCTTGAGCAAGGTGATTGCGCTATGGTTACTTACAATCTTAATGAGCGCGACGAGCTACCGGTGATCGATTACGCTGCGCAGCACAACAAGGGTATTCTGATTAAGAAAGCCTTAGCCAGCGGCCATATCTGCCTAGCCGATGGCGTTGATCCAGTGCAAGCAAGCTTCGCCATGATTTTTGCCCACCCGGCAGTGACCAGTGCCATTGTCGGCACCATTACCCCCAAGAATTTGCAAGCCAACGCTGAGTGCATTGCACAGATTCTGCGCGACGCAGGCTAAACCAATGCGCTGCGCCCCAAGCTAACGATGGCGGCGCAGCAGTTGCTCAGTGGCTGCGGATTTTCTCGACAATGGCCGTGGTCGAACTGTTATCCACCAAGCCCAGCACCCGCACTTCACCGCCGTAGGCATAGACCAGATCAGCCCCCACCACCTGCTCCACGCCATAATCACCGCCTTTGACCAGAATATCTGGCTTAAGCAAGCTAATTAAACGTTCTGGAGTATCCTCGCTAAAGCTCACCACCCAGTCCACAGCGCCGAGCCCCGCCAACACTGCCATGCGTCGATCAACCGAGTTAATCGGCCGTCCAGGGCCTTTTAAACGGGTGACTGAGGCATCGCCATTGACTGCCACAATTAAACGGTCACCCTGCTCGCGAGCTTGCTCTAAATAACTGACATGACCCGCATGTAAAATATCAAAGCAACCATTGGTAAACACCACCCGCTCACCTTGTGCATGGGCATCTTCCACTGCCGCTTGCAGTTGCTGCAAGCTCAGCACGCCACGGCCCACGCCTTCTTCATGTTGCAGGGCGCGGCGCAATTCTGGCGCACTAATAGTCGCAGTGCCCAACTTGCCCACCACAATGCTAGCGGCCAAATTGGCCAGCATCATCGCGCTGGGTAAATTTTCCCCGGCAGCTAAACATGCCGCCAAGGTGGAAATCACCGTATCGCCAGCACCGGTCACATCAAACACTTCACGGGCACGAGCGGGCAAATGTAAGGCTGCTACGCCGTTGCGCAGCAAGGTCATACCTTGTTCACCACGGGTAATCAATAACGCCTCAAGCTCAAGCTCTTTAAGCATCGCCGCACCGCGCTGCATTAACTGCGCCTCATCGGCACAATGACCGACTACAGCTTCAAACTCTACTAGATTGGGCGTCAATAAAGTTGCGCCACGATAAATTGAAAAATCCGTGCCTTTAGGATCCGCCAGCACCGCTACACCGCGCTGCTTCGCCGCTTGGATTAAAGCTTGATGATTACGGATTGAGCCCTTGCCATAATCCGAAAGAATCATCACTTTGACTCCATCCAACACCGCCTCGACTTCTGCCAGCAACGCAGCTGTATCGGTATTAAAGGACTCTTCAAAATCCATGCGTAATAATTGCTGCTGGCGGCTCATGGCCCGTAACTTAACAATGGTCGGCTGACCAACACTGCGCTGAAAATGCGTTTGCACTCCAACCGAATGCAGCTGCTCAGTTAAGGCAGCTGCGGCCTCATCAGCACCGGTCACACCGACCAATTGCACAGGTGCACCCAATGCCGCAATATTTAATGCTACATTCGCGGCACCACCTGGGCGATCCTCGGTGCGGGTTACTTTAATTACCGGAACTGGCGCCTCAGGTGAAACCCGCGTGGTACTGCCATACCAATAACGATCCAGCATCACATCACCCACCACCAAAACAGGGGCCTGGGTAAACGCTGGCAACGGTGATTTCATAACAATTTCAACCTTATAAAATATCGGCAATTATAACATGCTAGGTATTCAGTGGGCCTCTACCGCATTCATCACGTCAAGCAGCTCAGCTGTTTTAAGCTGCGCCGCGCAAACAGCTAACAACGCCACACAACGTGCACGCTGGCAAAGGGAGCAGAGCGCTGCTAGATAATCAGCGCCACCACCAGCGGCATTAACACTGCAGTCAATACGCCCATAATGCTCATGGCTAAGGCAGCAAAAGCACCGGACTCCTCACTGTCCTGCAAAGCCCGTGCAGTACCTATACCGTGGGCAATCACTCCCAAAGCCATACCTTGCGCAGCAGGACTGGTAATCCGAAACAGACGCAGTAACTCAATACCAAACATGGCACCTAAGATACCGGTCAGCATGACAAACACCGCAGCCAGTGACGCCGAGCCGCCCATTTCTTCCGCCACCAACATCGCAATGGGCGAGGTCACCGACTTCGGCGCAATGGTTTTTAAAATCATTGTCTCAGCGCCAAACAGCCATGCCAAAGCAACGCCCAGCACTGTGGCAAATAAGCCGCCGACAAATAGGGTAATCAAGGTTGGCCATAAAACTTGGCGTACTCGACGCATATTTAAATACAAAGGGACTGCCAACGCCACTGTGGCCGGTCCTAAAATCATAGTCAGTAGCTGTGTGCCTTGTTTATAATCGGCGTATTCAATATCCAGCAGCAACAATACGGAAATCAACACCACCATCGAGATGAGCAACGGCTGTAAGATAATCCAGCGCGTTTTCTCATAAGCAGCCACAGCCAACTGGTAAACCCCTAGGGTTAGAACAATAAAAAATAACGGGTGCTGAATCACTGAATCAAGCGCCGCTTGCCAATCAAGATTCATGATTTTTCCTTCATCCGTGCTTGTCGATTAATCAACACTTGCATCAACCAGCCAATAAACACCATGGATACCAGCAGTGAAATAACCAGTGCTCCGGTAATTGCCCAGAAGTCTGCTTTAATATCGGCCACATGCGCCATCACCCCAATCGCTGGTGGCACTAAGAGCAAAGGCAAATAACGCAACAAGCTTGCTGCCGCTTCATTGATAGGTTCATCCACATCGCCACGCAACATCAGGTAAATAAACAGCAGCACCAAACCAATAATTGGACCCGGTATAACTGGCAAGAAAAGTACATTAAGCACTGTGCCTGCCAGCTGAAACACCATCAGCCAGCTCAGACCACGTAATAACATCTGAATCTCCAACTCTTTTTATAATTAGCACACAATATACGGCCAAGATTTATTTACAATTAGCTTTAAGATGAATCAATTTCCAGCCAATAAAAAACCCGCATAAAGCGGGTTTTTTATACACGAAAAAGCAATCAATTACTTGATTCTGCCTTCCTTGTAAATCACATGCTTACGCACTACTGGATCGAACTTTTTCATTTCCAGCTTTTCAGGCGTATTACGCTTGTTTTTATCGGTAGTGTAAAAGTGACCTGTACCAGCACTTGACACTAAACGGATTAAATCACGCATGGTATTCTCCTTAAACTTTTATGCCACGAGCACGCATCTCGCTCAGCACTGTGTCAATTCCGCGCTTATCAATCACGCGCATGCCTTTTGCGGATAAACGTAAACGTACAAAACGGTTTTCGGATTCAACCCAAAAACGGTGACGCTGTAGGTTTGGCAGGAAACGGCGACGGGTTTTGTTGTTGGCGTGGGAAACTTTATTCCCTGTAACCGGACCCTTACCGGTTACTTGACAAACTCTTGACATATCTCAGCCCTCATAAACCACATGCTCAACCCAGCATGGGTTGGCTGCTGTAAAACGTAATTGGATTTCGTAGGTCGTTAAAAACATGATGGTTTTCATAACATGTATATTATCACCCAGTCTGCGCTAAGGAACAACAGGGACACTTAATAAAAGCGTCTAAGCTGATTCTCTTAGAATCGAGCCGTGCTTTATACCAGCTCTTTTTAGTAAAATCAAGGACAGCACATTTTTACCAACTGCCGCAGCAGCCGCATTTTAAACTACATCCAACCATTCTCAACCATGGATAAAGGTTCGCCATCACCAACAATAAAGTGATCTAAAACCCGCACATCGACCAAGGCCAGCGCCTCTTTTAACCGTTCCGTTAAAATCTTATCCGCTTGGCTGGGCTCAGTTACGCCACTGGGATGATTATGGGTCAGAATTAAAGCTGCTGCATTATTGGCCAATGCTCTTTTGACCACTTGCCGCGGATAAACACTGGCGCCATCAATGGTGCCGTAAAACAGCACCTCGAAGGCCAGCACCCGATGTTTTGTATCCAGAAACAAACAGGCGAATACCTCATGCAACTCATGGCGCAACTTGGCTTTTAAGAAATCCCTCACCGCCTGCGGGCTCTCTAAGGCTGACTCACGCTGAATACTGGCGGCCAAATGGCGTCGACCCATTTCTAATACAGCTTGCAGCTGGGCATACTTTGCCGGCCCCAAACCTAAGTGACTGGTAAAGCTGCTTTCATCTGCCTCCAGCAACTGACGCAAACCCCCAAATTCGGATAACAAGTCGCGCGCCAGCTCAACTGCATTACGACCACGCACACCGGTGCGCAGGAAAATCGCTAGTAATTCAGCGTCGGATAAAACATTTGCACCATATTCTAATAAACGCTCACGGGGCCTTTCCTTCACCGGCCAACTTTGCATACTCATAGACGAACTCCTTATCATCTAATCCGCGCTGCAAGCATTGAGCGCAGCGACGCGGCTTTAAGCTACTGCCTCTCTAACAGCGGCTATGTTATCTTAGACAAGATTGACCGATTGGCCATTTTCTTACTATAAATACAACTTCAAACACAGGCAGACCCATGCAAAGGCTGTTTCAAAAACGCATTATTGTTGGCATTGGCGGCGGCATTGCCGCTTATAAGAGCGCAGAACTGGTACGCCGTCTCGGTGACCTTGGCGCTGATGTGCATGTGGTGATGACCCGCGGTGCCCAAGAGTTCATTACCCCACTAACCCTGCAGGCGTTGTCCGGCAACCCCGTACACCTTGACTTGCTCGACCCTAAAGCCGAAGCGGCCATGGGTCACATAGAGTTGGCGCGCTGGGCTGACTTAGTTTTAGTGGCACCCTGCACCGCTGACTTGATGTCACGCTTAGTGCAAGGGGCAGCCAATGATCTATTGACCACGCTGGTGCTGGCCACTGATGCACCTGTTGCTTTAGCGCCGGCGATGAATCAAGCCATGTGGGCTGATCCTGCCACCCAAGCCAATGCTGCAGTCCTTAGCCAGCGAGGCTTTAAATTACTTGGTCCGGGTTCTGGTGTACAAGCCTGCGGTGATATTGGTTATGGCCGGATGCTGGAGCCAGAAGTGTTGGCGCAAAATGCCGCAGACTTGTTTGCCCATCAAGCCTTAACCGGCAAACATGTGTTAATTACTGCCGGCCCCACCCGTGAAGACATTGATCCGGTGCGCTATATCACCAATCACAGCTCCGGCAAAATGGGCTTTAGCCTCGCTGAAGCTGCTGCGGAAGCTGGCGCTCAGGTCACCCTAGTCTGTGGCCCCGTGTATTTACCCACCCCAGACCGAGTTAAGCGCGTTGATGTGATCAGTGCCGAGGATATGCTGGCCGCCTGCGAAGCGGCGATGCCCTGCGATATACTTATAGCTGCGGCAGCGGTGGCCGATTACCGCCCCGAGGTCAGTGCCAAGCAGAAAATGAAAAAAGACTCCAGCAGCGCTGATGGTATGACCTTAAAGCTGATCCGCAACCCCGATATCTTAGCCACCATTGCCAACCGCGCTGATCGACCTTTTAGTGTTGGCTTCGCCGCAGAAACACAAAAACTATTAGAGTACGCCACCTGCAAGCTGCGCGAAAAAAATCTTGACCTGATTGTCGCCAATGATGTTGCCAACGCAGAGATCGGTTTTAACAGCGATGACAATGCCATCACCATTATCGACCGCCAACAGCAGCAAACGTCTTTTGCGCAAACCAGTAAAGATAAAATAGCGCGTCAACTGATCGACTTTATTGCCACTTCCATTAACAAGGTTTAATTATGCGCCGCATCCAAACTCAAATTCTCGACTCGCGCCTTGGCAACGAGTTTCCATTACCTGAATACGCCACAAGCGGCTCTGCTGGCCTTGATTTACGCGCAATGCTCGATAGTAGCCTGCAACTGGAGCCTGGACAAACTCAACTGATCCCCACCGGTTTAGCCATCTTTATTGAAGACCGCACAGTGGCCGCGATGATTTTACCCCGCTCTGGACTGGGGCATAAACACGGTATTGTTCTAGGCAACTTGGTTGGCTTAATCGACTCTGACTATCAAGGCCAGTTACAGATTTCGTGCTGGAACCGCGGCGATAGTGTATTCACCATTGAGCCCGGTGACCGTATCGCGCAACTGGTCTTAGTCCCGATTATTCAGGCGCAATTGGATATTACCGATAGTTTTAGTGCCAGTGAGCGAGCTGACGGCGGCTTCGGCCACACCGGCCAGCAGTAACCCAGCGGGCCAACGCCCTATGCGCCTACTTCACCAACCCAGGATATTTAAATTTTGCCTAATCACTCTCTCGATGCTGAGCAACACACACCGGCAGCCAGCACTGCCCAAGATGTGCCAAGCGGTATTTTTCGTGCCTACGATATCCGCGGCATTATTGACCAAACCTTAACCACCGATACTGCTTACTGGATTGGCCGAGCGGTGGGTACCGAAAGCCGCGCCCATGGTGAAGCCAATGTGGTGGTGGGCCGTGATGGCCGTCTCTCAGGGCCGGCAATGGTACAGGCACTGACCCAAGGCTTGCGCGATAGCGGCTGCAATGTCACAGATTTGGGCATGGTGCCAACCCCAGTGCTGTACTTTGCCACCAACGTACTGGCAGCCACTTCAGGGGTGATGGTTACCGGTAGCCACAACCCGCCAGATTACAATGGCTTTAAAATCGTCCTTGCCGGCGAAACTCTGGCCAATGAACGCATCACGGCATTGCACACCCGCATTATCCAGCAGGATATCGAAAGCGGCAGCGGCACTCTCAACACAGTTGCCCTGCTACAGCGCTATCTTGAGCATATTTGCGCTGATATCAGTCTGGCTAAACCCATGCGCGTCGTGGTGGACTGCGGCAATGGTGTCGGCGGCGTGATTGGTCCACAACTCCTCGAAGCCTTGGGCTGCACTGTTATCCCCCTGTATTGCGATGTGGACGGCACCTTCCCCAACCATCATCCTGATCCCGGCAAGCCAGAAAACCTGCAAGAAATGATTGCCCGGGTCAAGTCTGACAAGGCCGACATTGGCATTGCCTTTGATGGCGATGCCGACCGCTTAGGTATTGTCACCAACACTGGGCGCATTATTTATTCCGATCATTTAATGATGCTGTTTGCCCAAGATGTGCTGTCACGCAATCCCGGGGCTGATATTATTTTTGATGTGAAATGTACCCGCCGTTTAGCCAAAGTCATTAGCGCCAATGGCGGCAACCCCATTATGTGGAAAACCGGACACTCACTGGTTAAAGCTAAAATGCGTGAAACCGGTGCCCTGCTAGCCGGTGAAATGAGTGGTCATGTATTCTTTAAAGAACGCTGGTTTGGCTTTGATGACGGCATTTACAGTGCCGCGCGCTTGCTGGAGATTCTCAGCCACGACGCCCGTGATGCCGAAACCATATTTGCCGCCTTCCCGGTCAACTTGTCCACCCCTGAAATCAATATAGAAGTCACCGAAGAGAGCAAATTCAAAATCATTGAGCGCTTACAAAATGAAGCGCACTGGGGCGACGCCAGTCTCACCACGCTGGATGGCATTCGTGCCGACTTCCCTGCTAGCTGGGGTTTAGTCCGCGCGTCCAATACCACACCCATGCTGGTACTGCGCTTTGAAGGCGAAACCACAGCGGATCTCGAGCAGATCAAAACCCTGTTTCGCCAACAGCTGCTGGCCATCGAGCCGGACCTTGACCTGCCTTTTTAACCCATAGGAGCCTAGTTAAAATGACCCTCAACCGTGCTGATGCTGTGCATGTCGCCGAAGTTCTCTCTGAGGCTTTACCCTATATTCGCCGTTTTGTTGGCAAAACACTGGTGATTAAATACGGCGGCAACGCCATGGAAAGCGAAGAGCTAAAAACCGGTTTTGCCCGCGATATTGTTCTGATGAAAGCAGTGGGCATCAACCCCGTAGTGGTCCACGGTGGCGGCCCGCAAATTGCTGACTTGCTCAAGCGCTTAAATATTAAAAGTGAATTTATCAGTGGCATGCGGGTGACTGACGGACAAACCATGGACGTAGTAGAAATGGTCCTCGGCGGTCAGGTGAATAAAGATATCGTTAACCTGATCAATAGCCACGGCGGTAGCGCGATCGGCTTAACCGGTAAAGATGCCCGTCTGATTCGAGCGCGCAAACTGCAAATCACCCATCAAGATAAGGATATGCAACAGCCAGAAATCATTGATATTGGCCAAGTGGGTGAAGTAGCCAGCGTCAATACGGACTTACTCAATATGCTGGTGCAAGGGGATTTTATCCCAGTGATTGCCCCCATTGGTGTGGGACCTAATGGCGAGTCTTACAATATCAACGCCGACTTAGTGGCCGGTAAAGTTGCCGAAGCGTTGAATGCTGAAAAGCTGATATTGCTGACTAATATTGCTGGCTTAATGGATAAGCAAGGCAATGTACTGACCGGTTTAAACACCGCTCAGGTGGATGAGCTGATTGCTGATGGCACAATTTATGGTGGCATGCTGCCAAAAATTCGCTGCGCTTTAGATGCAGTACAAGGCGGGGTTAATGCCGCGCACATTATTGATGGTCGCGTGCCTAACGCAGTACTGCTAGAAATCTTTACTGATCATGGCGTGGGTACTTTAATTACCAACAGCTGAGGCTGGGTGACCCATCAAGTCGATTAAACTGTAACTAAAACGCCCGCACTTAGCATGCGGGCGTTAGTGCTTATTCGCCGGCTATCTGCCCCTCAGCCTGACACATTGCTTCGTACTCATCGGTAAAGAAAAACTTCTCTTCACCAAATGCAGGTACTAGATCGTCATACCAAGTGGCATTTTCATCGTATTTAGCAAAGAAAGTGCGCTGTACCCAATCTGGGTTACGCCCTTGAATAAAGCGTAAAACAAACACCTTCTCACCATTGAGCTCAATGATACTTTGAATCTCAACCTTACCAGGACCAGCACTCATGGACGGGCCACGGGCGGTACGGGCCAGACCAGACACTTGTTGAATGGCTTGACGGTAGACTTCATAAGCACGCACCAAAGGCACTTCAAAGTAACGCTTAGCACCGGTGTCACGCTCAACAAACATGTAGTACGGAATAATGCCTAAACGCACTTGGGTACGCCACATCCGCACCCATACATCAGGATCATCATTGATATGCTGGACTAAAGGCGCTTGCGCACGAATCACTGCACCGGTGGCACGGATGCGACGAATCGCTTCACGTACAATCGGTGTTTCCATCTCACGCCAGTGGTTAAAGTGCGCCATAATGGCAATGTGCTTACCGGCATCAACCAGCTTGGTAAACAGCTCTAGCAACTCTTCTGCATCATCATCGGTGACAAAGCGCTGTGGCCAGAAGGTCAGGGCTTTAGTACCAATACGCACGGTTTGTAAGTGATCCAGCTCAGGCTTAAGCAACGGCTCTAAATAACTGACCACGTGGCGAGTTTTCATCACCATAGGATCACCACCGGTAATCAGCAGGTCAGTAATATTTTTGTCTGCCTCTAGGTAACGGTGTAACGACTCCGCTTCATTACTGGCAAAACGCAGCTCTTTATTGCCAACAAACTGTGCCCAACGGAAGCAGAACGTACAATAGCTGTGACATACCTGCCCTTGGCTGGGGAAAAACAGCACCGTTTCACGGTATTTATGCTGCATACCATCCAGTGGCTCTTCATCCAGCATCGGCACGTTCATTTCTTGCTGGCCGGCTGGGTGGGGATTCAAGCGCGCTTGAATTTCACGGGCCAGCTTGGTGATCTCGGCACGGGGCAAGTCATCACGCAGAGCCTGCGCCATCAAGTCATAGTCAGCAGGGTCCAACATGCCACGCTGTGGAAATGTTAGCTGGAAGATTGGATCATTGGGCACATCATCCCAATTGATCAACTCGTCAATGACATACTGGTTAACACGGAACGGCAGCACACTGGCCACCACACGCATTTCAAAACGCTGCTCTTCAGTTAATTTTTGCAGCGGTTCAATTTTATCAAACTGGCGGTCGGTATAGACCTGAAAGCGTGTATTTTCTGTTAGGCCTTCATCACTGATAGGCGTTATTTTTATTGATTGAGTCATGGCTACTCTCCACTCTACGCAGGCTCAGGACAGAATAAAGCCTCAAGGCTTAACCTGGGCCCACTTGTTGGGGCATCCCCTAAGGGAAGAAAGATAGCTACATATAAGTAGCAAAAAGCTACGATTAATCACGCTAAAACGCGACTTAATCGCCATTAAAGGGTGGGAAGATTTACTTCCCAAGGTGTCGGATTCAGTCCGAAAAAAGGGTAACCGTCTTACTAAAAGAGGGCATAGACTACGGTATTATTAACTGCCACTCAATTATAAAATGTGGCTGAACTCTTATTTGGTTATTCCGTTAAGCCTAGCTGATCACCCAAAATTGCGCACTCAACAGTCTATTTAAGCCGCTAAAAACGCACAATTATTGCCTAAAAACTTACTGATTAAAGCAAGCACGACAGATCATCTTACGCTATTTTGCGCAGAACTTCTGTAAAACAACGGTTGCACATACAATGTATGGCACTTGGCTCAAGCCAGCGCGAGGTTAAAATCTGCGCCAGCCGCTTAACTGAGCAAGAGGCAAAACAGCCGCTCAGCGACTATTCGATGCCATAGTTTTCACGGTAACGCTCGACCGCAGGCAGGTACTGTTTAAGCTCTGGGCTTTCAGCTAAAAACTGTAAAACCTGTTGCAGCGAAACAATACTCAGCACCGGTATATTAAAATCACGCTCTACTTCTTGAATCGCTGACAGTTCGCCCGTACCGCGCTCTTGGCGATCTAAAGCAATCAGTACTCCAGCCGCTTGGGCATCTTGCGCCTGAATAATTTGCATCACTTCACGAATTGCAGTGCCTGCCGTAATCACATCATCCACAATCAGTACTTTGCCAGCTAAAGGCGCACCCACTAAGCTGCCGCCTTCACCGTGCTGCTTGGCTTCTTTACGGTTAAAGCACCAAGGCACATCACGCTGATGCTGCTCAGCCAACGCCACTGCGGTTGTGGCTGCCAAGGGAATCCCTTTATAGGCTGGCCCAAACAGCACATCGTAAGACACGCCACTGTCCATCAGCGCTTGTGCATAAAAACGGCCTAACTTAGCTAAGGCTAAACCTGAGTCAAACAGCCCCGCATTAAAAAAATAAGGGCTCACTCGTCCTGACTTCAAGGTAAACTCACCAAAGCGCAACACACCGCGCTCCAGTGCGAACTGAATAAACTCTCGTTGATATGCCTGCATAAAAGGGTCCTTAAACACGTTGGGTTTAGCCAAATTTAAATACGTTCGGTATCATACACACTCTTTTTTTATAGAGGCTATTCCATGCGGGTTATTAGTGTAAATGTGAATGGGATTCACAACGCTATTGAACAAGGCTTACTTGGCTGGCTGCAGACGCAGAATGCAGATGTAATTTGCCTGCAAGATACTCGCGCCAGCGCCTATGAAATGGAAGCGCCTGAAGTGCAGCTGCATGGATATTTTTGCTACGCCTGCGATGCTGAGCAACCCACCCAAGGCGGGGTAGCAATTTATACGCGCTTGCAACCCAAAGCGATTATTCCCAACCTAGGCTTTGAGTCTGCAGACCGTTACGGCCGCTATATTCAAGCTGACTTCGATAAAGTCAGTATCGCCAGCGTGTTAATGCCATCCGGCTACAGCGGCGAAGCAGAGCTGAACCAAAAATTTAAGTTTATGGATGACTTTGCTCGCTACCTTGATAAGCAGCGCCGTAAACGTCGTGACTACATTTACTGCATGTCCACCTATATTGCCCATAACAAGCTGGATGTAAAACACTGGCGCGACTGTCAGCAAGAAACCGGCTTTTTATCCGCCGAGCGGGCGTGGATGGATGAAATCACTGGCACCATGGGTTATATCGATGCGCTGCGCGAAGTCAATCGTGAGGGCGAACTGTACAGCTGGTGGGCTGACAGTGAACAAGCCGAACTGCTTAATTTAGGCTGGCGTTTTGATTACCAGTTTTTAACCCAAGGCATGCGCCGCACCGTGCGCAGCGCTAAATTATATCGACAGCCGCGTTTTTCCCAGCATGCCCCCTTCAGTGTTGATTATGACTGGGTACTCAGTGTTTAAAATCAGCCTGAATGTAACCCCAGCTAAATTCGGCTGGGGTTACACTGCTTTGACACCAGCTCGCTTTACTTAATAAAGCGAATGGTCAATGGATAACGGTAGGCAACACCATTATTAGCTCTAACCCCAGCAATAATGGTCAACACCAGCCAGTACAAGCCTAATATCGGCAGCAATAAAGCCCCCACCAGAACAAACAACAGCATCGTGCAAACGAGCGCTGCAATGGCGATGGTAATCTGAAAGTTCACTGCCTCTTTGCCGTTTTGCTCAACATAAGGGCCCAGGTCCTTCTTCAGTTGCCACACCAATAGCGGGCCAATGATATTACCGAAAGGGATCAAGAAAGCTGCGAAAGCCGCAACATGAGTCAGCATAGCCCACTGCTTTACTTCTATGCTCAGCTCTGGCTGTTCTGGAGTAACTGGTACTTGCGCTTGTTCGTCCATTACCATCTCCTCTGGTGATTATTGATGGTTACTCACTTTGCAGTGCTGTTTGCTGCAAAGCAAACAATTCACGCACACCTTTATCGGCCAGCGCCAACATGGCATTGAGTTCATCTGCTACAAATGGTGTGCCTTCAGCAGTCCCCTGCACTTCAATAAAGCCACCAGCGTCGGTCATCACCACGTTTAGATCCGTCTCTGCGGTAGAGTCTTCTGGATAATCCAAATCCAGCACTGGCACACCTTGATAAATACCCACGGATACCGCAGCAATCATTTGCTTCAGTGGTGAGCCGTTTTTGAGCATTTTGCGCTCTTGCATGACATCCAGCGCATCCACCAAAGCCACCATTGCCCCAGTGATGGCGGCAGTGCGTGTACCGCCATCGGCTTGAATAACATCACAGTCGACATAGAGGGTGTTTTCACCCATCTTGCTCATATCCAGCGCGGCACGCAAAGAACGGCCGATCAAACGCTGAATTTCTAAAGTGCGGCCACCTTGCTTACCGCTGGTTGCTTCACGGCGCGTACGGCCACCGGTAGCACGGGGTAACATACCGTATTCAGCAGTTAACCAACCTTGTCCTTGGCCCTTTAAAAAACGTGGTACGCCATTCTCTACACTCACGGTGCAAATCACTTTAGTGTTACCAAACTCAACTAAAACAGAGCCTTCAGCATGGCAAGTGAAGTTACGGGTAATACGCACCTGACGCAGTTGATCGAGTTCGCGGCCACTAGGACGAGTCATTTAATATTCCTGTTTTAAAATATGAATGCAGCATTATAGGGATAGAACACCCCAATATCAGTATTGTAAACACAACCGATTGAAATTTTCGCTACAATTACCCCATTATTCATGCCTTTTAGATTTGGAGATTCCTTATGGTGCACAGTATGACCGCATTCGCTCGTGTCGAGCAAAACGGTAGCTATGGCACGCTCAGTTGGGAATTACGTTCGGTTAATCACCGTTACTTAGAGCCACACTTACGCCTGCCAGACAATCTGCGCGAAATAGAAGCAGCAGTCCGCGAAACACTGCGTAACGGCCTCTCTCGAGGTAAAGTCGAGTGCACATTACGCCTGACTGAATCATCCAGCGAGTCCGCTTTGCAGGTCGACCACAAACGCGCCCAGCAATTGATTCACGCCGCAGAGCAAATTGCTCAGCAAATCAAGCAGCCCGCTGCGCTCAACCCACTCGAAGTACTGGCCTGGCCTGGCATACTCAGCAGTCAATCGGTAGACAGCCAAGCACTTAACAGCGCCGCCATTGCTCTATTTAGCCAAGCATTGCAGGAATTAAAAGAAAGCCGTGGCCGTGAAGGTGCGGACTTAGCCCGTTTAATAAGCGAACGCCTGAGCGCCATTCAACAGGAAACCAGTGTGCTACGTGAACTGGTGCCGGAAATGTTGGAGATCCATCGGCAAAAAATTCTTGCCCGCTGCCAAGAGTTACAACTGGAAATTGATCCGCAGCGTCTTGAGCAAGAGTTGGTGTTGCTGGCACAGAAAAGTGATGTGGCTGAAGAACTCGATCGCCTCACCACCCATATCAGCGAAGTCCATCGAGTGCTTAAATCTGGCGGTGCGGTCGGCCGACGACTGGACTTTCTTATGCAAGAGCTCAATCGTGAAGCCAATACCTTAGGCTCCAAAGCCATTGATCCGCGCTCCACTCAAGCTGCAGTCAATATAAAGGTATTGATTGAACAAATGCGCGAGCAGGTGCAGAACATCGAGTAGATGTTCATGCTTGCCCACAACAGTCCATTACCCCAGTAAAATCAAGGCTTGCAGAAAACCAACAATCCACAGCAATGATAATTACCCGCCACTATGAATGTAGATCGATTTTTATCTAGGTAATATAGGTCAACCTGTATGTAAGTCGCTCATTGATGGGCGACAACAGACTACAGCACAGTGGTGGGTACTTTTGCACAGAGATATGGCTGTTCTCACAAAAAAAATACAAAACACCAAACAGCCCCGCGCGCGCTGAAAGTTTTCGCTTAGACTTAGGAACAATGGTATGCAGGCCAGCACTGCTCGATACTTAGCCACGAAATAGCCCTGACCCACATGTAAGTCTGCAGCTTTGTTGTTAGGCTTCTGGGAACTCAAATTTTAAACGCTGCCTTGCTTGCTCATTCATGTAAAGCTCAGCCGCTTAAGCTGCTTTTCTTGAAGGTGTTTGTGTGGATTTAATGCGTCAGCACAGTCCTACCAGAGCTGCATTCAAACAGGATTAGATCAGGGATTTGGGCAAAAACGTTTGGATACGTTTTAAATAAAATAATTATCGCCAACCCCATGCGAAATTTGTTTTTTCTTGTTACCATTTGTAACCGTCCGTAGCCCGTATCGTACTGCTACACTTCCTTTGGCCTACTTTGAGAAATCCTTATGCTGCGAAGTTTATGTATATTTGTTGCTGCTGCACTGCTGTCAGCACCTGCTTTAGCCAGCGAGCTTGCTGGAGCGGCAGATCACTTAAATGCTACAACAACCCTTGCTGGTTACTTGGCAGTTTTTATCTTTGCCATCGCCTATATGGTTGTCGTCGCTGAGGAAAAACTACAGTTGCGTAAGTCCAAGCCAGTTTTAATTGCGGCGGGACTTATCTGGGTGCTGGTTGGGGTCGTTAGTACAGATCCAGCTGCGACTAAGTCGGCTTTTAGCCGCAATTTCCTTGATTTTAGTGAGCTGATGCTCTTCTTGCTGGTGGCGATGACCTATATCAGCGCCATGGAAGAGCGCCGTGTATTTGAAGGTTTACGTGCCTGGATGGTGCGCAAAGGCTTTAGCTACCAGTCGCTGTTCTGGATCACTGGTATTTTATCGTTCTTTATTTCACCAGTAGCAGATAACTTAACCACAGCTTTGCTGATGTGTGCGGTGGTACTCAAGGTGGCCGAAGGCCAAAAACGCTTTATTGCGATGTGCTGTATCAACATTGTTGTTGCTGCTAACGCCGGCGGTGCTTTCAGTCCATTTGGTGATATTACTACACTGATGGTTTGGCAAGCGGGCAAAGTACAGTTCCTCGAGTTTTTCGACTTATTCCTGCCATCTGTAATGAACTTTATGGTACCAGCGCTGATCATGAGCTTCTTTATTCCTAAAGGAAAGCCTGCCACTATCAGCGAAGAAGTTGAACTCAAGCGTGGTGCTAAGCGCGTCATGATGTTCTTTTTACTGACCATTATTACCGCAGTTCTTGGCCACCAGTTCTTAGGTCTACCACCGGTATTTGGCATGATGGTCGGCTTAGGTTACTTGCAGTTTTTCGGTTACTTCCTCCGTGTTACCCTGCCGGCATCGTTAGCCAAAAAGCGTACCGCAGCAGAGCAAAAAGCTGAGGATGAGAAGCTCGAAAGACTGCGCTATTTAGGTAGCGTGGTACCTTTTGATATTTTCAAAAACGTTGCCCGTGCTGAGTGGGACACCTTGTTATTCTTCTACGGTGTCGTGATGTGTGTGGGTGGCTTAGGCTATCTCGGCTACTTAGAATTAGTATCTGGCCTCTTATTTGATGGCCTAGGCCCAACCTGGGCAGCCTTTGGCATCGGTGTAATTTCTGCCATTGTGGATAACATTCCAGTGATGTTTGCGGTATTGGAAATGGACCCAACCATCAGTCATGGCCATTGGCTGCTGGTTACTTTAGCGGCGGGTGTGGGTGGTAGCTTGCTCTCGGTAGGTTCTGCTGCCGGTGTTGCCCTGATGGGTGCAGCGCGCGGTCACTATACCTTTATGAGCCACTTGCGCTGGACGCCAGTTATCTTCTTGGGCTATATCGCCAGTTTGCTAACCCATATGTGGTTAGGCCAAATCTTAGGCGTGTTTGATATCTACGGTTAATACCGGCTGGATAGATAAAAGGGCGCATTATTTGCGCCCTTTTTTATGCGTTACAATCCTCCATTAACCTGCAAGGCATCGCCAGCTTCTGCAGCCTGTTGTACATACATAGGCTCTTCGTAGTCGCTCAGGTAGGTCGTTTTTGTAGGTCGCGCCTTTAGGCCGACATGGGCGTTATAAATGCCTCAATGCATTAACAGTACAAACAACCCCAATGCGCACAGCTCGGAAGACGTTGAGGAACACAGCAGCGTCTGAAAAAATTTGTCGCCCTAAAGGGTCGACCTTGTATGTTAACCGCTAACGATGCGGCACTACCCGCCATCACTTCTAACTTACGTTTAAAGCTAGCGCTGGGCAGAGGGCATGTCATGCTCAGTCAATCAGCGTCGCCGCTATTGCCGCGCCGATTTGCGCGCTCACCGTAATACCTTGGACAAAAGGTTGCTTGTGCAGCAGATAAGGCAATGCTGCTAGGGCGATACGGCCGCGCGCGCAGTCGGGTGCCAATAAACTGTAGTCTTCGCCGACCTCAGGTCGCTCTCCACCAGCCAAGATCAACTGCTGTCTAAGTCGAGGAAATGGCAGGTCTTGGCTCTGCAGCGGACGCTGTCCACGGGCATCGATAAATACATCAAAAGTGGTGCGTTTGCCGGCGCTAACCAGCACCGTCTGTTGCTCTTGCACATCCAGTTGATAGTCGTGACCCAACGCCACAATATCGATCACGCCAGCATCTCGTAACGCCAAAAGACGACGAATGGATTCTGGTGGAATGGCCGCATAGTTGTCGATAAACACCTTACACAGTCCACTTATAAAGCGCTGTCTGTCGCGCTCATCTAAATGCGGCACTATGTCCTGCACCGCCTCGTGCAAACGCAAAATGGTGTAACGCCACGGCACGGTGCGCTGTTCCTTGCGGTTACGCTCGACTTGAGCAAGGTTGTATTGCGCCCAATGAAAAGCATTATAACGCGCTCTATCGTTAAAATAGGCACTAGGAAAACTGTCCACATCCAAACTGTTAAGTGACAGCCGTTTGCTCCACTGCGGATCGGCTAAAGTGAGCTCTTGGAAAACCAAAATACCGATACGGTCCAGCAAACCCCGAGAACCCGCAGCGATTTCTTGGGCAATCGCTTGCGGCGTCGCCACTGCCAAGGGTTCATAAGGAATGGGGCAATAGAAATCAGCCTCGGGCAAAATACCTGAGCGCGACATTAAGGTCAGACGCAGTTCCCTGCTCGCAGGAGCGACATCGAAACGCAGCTGCTCTTGGCCATACGCCACAAACTCACCATGCTGAACCACTACCGCCATAGCGGCATCAATGGCACTCAGTGATGTGCCCATAATGCCGATCTGGCCCGCAGCAACAGATGTTTGCAGCAGTCCCGACCATGGGCTGGGAAAGTAATGCTCAGTTGCCATTCCTGCATCCGGCCAAACATGCCCGGTGGCAATCACGGCAAAATCAAACCATTGTGCTGTCTGGCTCCCTGCAGCCCACAACTGCACCCCTTGTGCTGAGACTTCAAGGTCGTCGACGCTGCAGGATTGCTGCACACTGACCTTAAATCCGCGCTGTCTGGCCAGTTCAAGCAACGCTAAGAACTGATCACGAAAATACTGCCCCAGTAAAATGCGCGGCAAAAACTCGCGATCATGCAGGGTTGCTTTAGTCACCGCAAAACGCGCCAAAAAAGCGGCGTCCTGGGCACGGAGCCACTGTAAATAGGTTGCAGTAAGCGGGGGTATTTCAATGCTGGCGATATTGGCTAACATCAGCTGGTTATTATCTACAGCGCTATAGGGCATTCCCACTCCGGCCAGAGAAGCTTTTTCAAAAAGAGTTATCGAGAGGGGCACGGTACTTTTAAGCAGTGCAAATAAAGTATAGATACCGGTGGGACCTGTGCCAATAATTGCAATTTTTTTCATAAGAAACCTGAGCTTATGGCCGAAATTTGTATCTATAGGGTCCTTGGTCAGTCCAGTATTTTATGTGTGGGCTGCGCTACTCACTCCTTACCAGGTGAATTTTATCTTAATTTAAATGATCGGCGTAACCACATATCACTTTATCGAGGCCGCCTAAGACCTCGTACTTTTAGTGCAAGGATGGAGCATTGCGATAACCTAGGTCTTGCTCTGAATATAATCGTCCAGTAAAGCCACGCTTGGAGCAGCACAACCTCGAGCGGAATGGCGGGTGCCACTGATCCAGAGGCCATGCTTCGACACACTCTAAGTGCTGATTTTTAGCAGATGAGCCTGACACTGCATCAGACCCAGCCGACTGCAATTTGTTCAGATTAACCTGAGGATTTTACGGAAGGATACTGCAGCTTTAGCGTGCTTTACTGCAGAGGTGTCATGTCCGGGTTGCTGCACTTTTTAAGCTCAAACGCTCAACCAGAACGATAGGTTTCTGCTGAGGCCAGCCACACCAGCTCAGTGCTGACTAGCTTTGCGACATATGCGGCAAAGTAAATATCTGATCAAACGCCAAGGTAAACACAAAGGTATATACCAAGAAAAACAGCAGCAGCGCTGCTTCCATGGTCAGCGCAGTCCAGACCCCCACCCCGTACCACAGCATATACACTGGCAGACAAAACAAAAACAAACCGCC
>CAJDVK010000007.1_pt1 | contig 48103 bp, 48 predicted proteins | sample 7391401 | NCBI WGS metagenome assembly CAJDVK01 (sample SAMEA7055696, study PRJEB34461) | soil metagenome | biome: terrestrial ecosystem; feature: Peninsula; material: soil | place: Antarctica | collected 2016
GCACTCCAACGGGTAAGCGCCAGCCCTGCGCAAAAACTGGTTGTATAACCCGCTGCCGCGACCAAAAGGTGGTACGAGCCATTGGAGAGCAACTGAAGTTCGGGCATGGCAGACGTGACCTCACTAAGGTGTGAGCGAACAGTTACTACAAGGTATACACGGTATTAACTGCTGGTCTGTGCGCTAGGTAACAGACGCTGAGTACGCTTTTGCTCAGGGCCAGCTGTTCTGACTCGAGTTCGCTGGCGCACACTGCCTCCTGCGCTTCCATGACAGATGAGTTATCTGTGTGATCCTGCTCACTAGTGCGGTGACGATGAAGTGGTGAAGGTCGGTTTTCTGCTGGTCTTGGCTAGCAAGGCTGGGGCCAGCGTTGTAATTTTTGCCAAAATAGGTTTTCTTGGCCGCAGCATAAAGCAAGATGCCGGACTTGCCGTAACGGATGATTGAGTCGGGCAACACGACGTGGTCAAACTGATGTTTTTTGGCGAGCTCTGTGCCAGCGAAGGCAGACTGGTCGCCGAACACATCGTCACCGTCCAGCAGCTTTGCATAAGATGGCAATGCACGATTTATTCTCAGGGAATGTGGCAGAAGTTGAATGCTTCTCTGTGTGTTAACGAACAGATAGGCATCCCGTGTCGACCTATGGTTGCTGTGACGGTTTGCAGGCATATCGATAATTACCAATGTGCTGTAACGCAACGCAGTAAACGCGCAGCCTCAGCTATGGGCTCGGCGCATATTGATTTAATTGGAGAGAAAAAATGACCCGTATTGAGCAGATTAAACTTGAATGGCATCGCAAACAGTTGACTGCAGATGTCAGGGACTTAGTTGAGAAGTACCGCTCGATCTTCGAGTGGGATGTGCCCGATATCGACGAGGCGGTCTCAGATAGGTTGATTCTCGCTGCGATTCGTCAGGCGCTGGAGGCCGTCGAGGAGTCACTGTCCGAGTTGAAGCGGCGATGAGAGTCTACACAACCGTCAGGGTGGTTATTTCCTGACTGCTGCTGTGGGCTTGGTGGCCAAGAGCGATGCGGCAATCAAAGCAGCGTGCACAAGGTTGTAGTGGCCTGCCTAAAGCTGTGAACGTCGGGTCCGTGTCATGGACGGTCATAGGGCATGCCCATTTTCCATTTCCACGCTGTATTTACCTTGCAGCGCGGCACAGTTACAGGAGGCGCGATGGCGCAGCATATTCTGCGCAGCGATGATGTCAGCGTGAGCCTCTTTACCTCGCCAAAGTTCTAAAGCAGGCTGCTGGGTTGCGCGCGAAAATGAATCTTGTCAACACATTGATCGCATTGAGGCGTGCCGAGGCCAGTTGTTCTGGTTGTCCGCCGGAGAGGAACGCAATCCCCGCTACGGCTGCAGGCACAACTCGGAGGAAAGAGTTCAGTGTGGCGATGGCCACCTCGTCTACGCTGTTCTGCGCTGGGCAGCTCAATCCTGGCAACAGCATATTAGGCTTGAGGATGATGCCTTCCAACATAACGTTCTGGATGTAGAGGTGATGGAACACACTGTGCAGTGTTTCTTCTGTGATCTGGCGGCATTGCTCTAGAGTATGAGTGCCAGTCATCAGTATTTCCGGCTCAACGATCGGTACCATACCGGCTTCCTGACAGAGAGCAGCATAGCGCGCCAGCGCGTGTGCGTTGGTGTCGATGCAACTGCGGCTGGGTAGTGCGTCACCCAGCGTTATCACCGCGCGCCACTTAGCAAAGCGCGCGCCCATAGCAGCATAGACGCTAAGGCGCTCACGCAATCCATCCAGACCTTCGGTGACTTTCTCTCCGGGACAACCTGCCAACGGCTTGGCCCCAGCATCAAGTTTGATGCCAGGAATAATGCCAGCGGCACGCAGTACCTCGATAAAGAGCGTGCCATCTGTGGTTTTTTGGTGGATGGTTTCGTCGTAGAGGATCGCGCCGCTGATGCTGTCAGCAAGGCCGGGTGTGGTGACGATCAATTCGCGCCAAGCGCGCCTTTTATCTACGGTCTGCGCAATGCCTAAAGCGGCGAACCGCTTGTTACATGTTGGATTGCTTTCATCCATCGCTAGCAAACCCTTGCCGGCACTCACCAGCTGATGCGCGGTGCTGATAAGTTGCTGCGCGTTGCTTGGCAGTGGTGCAGAGCCCAGTTTCGCAGCGTTGAGATAATCACCCATTGCCTACTCGCTCTAATGATCTGGTTGATTGAGCCTTAAGCATGAGCCTGAATGTGGGGCAGTTCTGTGCGACAACGTACAAAAGATATTTGAAAGAGTCTGCAGCTAAATAATCTGTTTCCGTGTCCTATGCTTGCTGGTTGCTTACACCAACTTTATGCCACACATTATTCTGGCGGGCCTGTTGATACGTGTTTTGCAGCTTCTCAAACCGCAAAACTGAAGCATTTGCTGGGAAATCGTCATATTGCGTGGGTTACATCCCCTCTGCGTTATTTTGGCTTAAGCTGAGTGTTGATATATATATTTATTGGATAATTGACACTTTTGCAGTATGAGTGGTCTAAAAGATTAATGGTCGTTCTGCTACTGAGGCTGACGTGATTATGGGGCCTATTCCTGAGAGAAATCATCTGTTGGCTGCTTTGCCAGTGAGTGTCAGACGTCGGTTTTTTTCCTGTTTGAAGCTTGTCGAGTTCAAGCAGGGCGAGGTGATTTGCGAGTCAGGTCGGCCCCTTGAGTTTGTTTATTTTCCGATCGACTGCATTATTTCGCTGGTTCATGTGATGCTTGACGGTGCTTCCGCCGGGGTTTCGGTGGTCGGTTATGAGGGCATGGTTGGCGTCACTGTGTTTATGGGCGGTGAAAGCACCCTCAGTCGGGCAGTTGTACAAAATAAGGGTTTTGCCTATCGAATGCCTTCGTTGAAGTTGCAGCAGGAATTTAACGCAGATGTCGATCTACGAGTGTTGATGCTGCGCTTCACTCAAACGTTGATTACTCAGATGTCACAAACCGCGGTGTGCAATCGCCACCACTCCATTGATCAGCAATTATGTCGCTGGTTATTGCTGTCGTTGGACCGTCTCTCGGGCAGCAGCCTGAAAATGACCCAAGAATTGATTGCCAGCATGCTGGGCGTTCGTCGTGAAAGTGTGACTGAGGCCGCGGGCAAGCTACAGAAACGGAGTGTGATTGAGTACCATCGTGGTCAAATAACCGTCATCGACAGATTGCAGCTTGAGGCGCTGTGCTGTGACTGTTACGCCTTAGTGAAACAAGAAACTGATCGTCTGTCTTCCTAGGCAGCACGCTTAGGTCAGCGTACAAAGTGGAGTACTTTGGAAATAATATTTAGCTCTGCTGGAAGGTTTTTCAAAAGACTTGATGTTTTGTGGGCTTTGCTTAACGCTGATTAGCGCCACAAAACCGCCGCAGCAGACCGGCTATGCACCGGAGAAAGGTTTAGCTCGTCATTGCAACGAACCCATGCAAGCTAAAAATACTGAATGATGCAAGGAGCTTATCAGGCTGTAAGCCCCATACGTCGTGAGCAATGCTCAAAAAAAAGCCCCTAAGTCCGAAAACTTAAGGGCTAAAGAAATTGGTGCCTCGGGGGAGAATCGAACTCCCACGTTGTTACCAACGGTGGATTTTGAATCCACTGCGTCTACCAATTCCGCCACCGAGGCATGGCGCCAAATGATTTCGCATAGTCAGATGCAATTATTTCCGTTAAGCTTTGCTCCCTCTTATTAATGATCATGATTATGCGCGTTGCACACTTTCAATTTGACTTGCCTGATGAGCTGATTGCTCGCTACCCATTGCCAGAGCGGCGTGCCAGTCGCTTGTTAGTGCTTGATGGGCCGAGCGGTGCGATTGCCCATCAACAGTTTACTGATTTGCTCGATTATTTGCGCCCTGGCGATTTAATGGTGTTTAACAACACTCGAGTGATACCTGCACGTTTATTTGCCAAGAAAGTCACTGGTGGAAAAGTAGAGGTGCTGGTTGAACGGGTTTTGGCCACTGACCGAGTGCTGGCCCATGTGCGCTCCAGTAAAGCGCCTAAGATAGGCAGTACCATTGAGCTGGATGGTGGTGCCCAAGCCACTTTGCTGGCGCGGCACGACAGTTTATTTGAATGGCAGTTTTCGGAGTCGGTCTTACCTCTGCTCGAGCGTATCGGTCATATGCCACTGCCACCTTATATGGAGCGGGCGGATGAGCACAGTGATCATGAGCGCTATCAAACCGTGAACAGTATCCGAGATTTAGGTGTGGCAACAGCCTTTGTCACCTTGCATGTTGGAGCAGGTACTTTTCAGCCGGTGCGGGTAGACACTATTGAAGAACACAAAATGCACCATGAGTGGCTGGAAGTCTCGCAGCAGGTGGTGGATGCGGTAGCTGCTTGTAAAGCCCGTGGTGGTCGCGTTATTGCGGTAGGCACTACCAGTGTGCGCTCGTTAGAAAGTGCAGCGCAGGCTACCGGTGAGTTGCAGACCTTTGTCGGTGAGACCGATATCTTTTTATACCCAGGGCGTTCATTTAATGTAGTGGATGCGTTGGTGACCAATTTTCATTTATCCGAGTCGACCTTGCTGATGCTGGTTGCTGCGTTTGCCGGTTATCCAGAAATCATGCAGGCTTACCACAGCGCTGTGGAGCAACGCTATCGGTTTTTTAGTTATGGCGATGCCATGTTTATTACGCGCAATCCACAACCGCGCAGTCCTAAGGAGTAGTGCATGTCTTTTATGCAATTTGATTTATTGGCCAGTGATGGTCGTGCACGCCGTGGACGCTTAACTTTCCCCCGTGGGGTGGTGGAAACCCCGGCATTTATGCCGGTCGGCACCTACGGTACGGTTAAAGGTATGTTACCGCGGGATCTTGAAGCCATTGGCGCCCATATGATTCTTGGCAACACCTTCCATTTGTGGTTAAGACCCGGTACTGAAGTGATTAAAGAACACGGCGATTTGCATAACTTTATGCAGTGGCAAGGCCCCATCTTGACCGACTCCGGTGGTTTCCAGGTATTTAGTTTGGGCGCCATGCGTACGATTAAAGAAGAAGGGGTGTATTTTTCTTCGCCGGTGGATGGCGCCAAAGTATTTATGGGGCCGGAAGAGTCCATGCAGGTGCAGCGCGAGCTGGGGTCTGATGTGGTAATGATTTTTGATGAGTGCACGCCGTATCCAGCTGATGTAGCAACCGCAGAAAAATCCATGGAGTTATCGCTGCGTTGGGCCAAACGCTCAAAAATTGCCCATGGCGATAACCCGTCAGCTTTATTTGGCATTGTTCAAGGTGGTATGCATGAAGAGCTGCGCCTGCGCTCTTTACAAGGCCTGTGCGAGATCGGCTTTGATGGATTGGCTATTGGTGGTTTGTCAGTCGGTGAACCAAAAGAAGATATGATTCGTATTTTAGACTTTTTACCTCCACATATGCCGCCAGAAAAGCCGCGCTATTTAATGGGCGTGGGCAAGCCTGAGGATTTAGTCGAAGGTGTGCGCCGCGGTATTGATATGTTTGACTGTGTGATGCCGACTCGTAACGCGCGCAATGGGCATTTGTTTATTGATACGGGAGTGATTAAAATCCGTAATGCGGTACATCGTCATGACGACTCACCTTTAGATGCGAGCTGTGATTGCTATACGTGCCAGAATTTCTCCCGCGCTTATTTGCATCATTTGGATAAATGCAGGGAAATGTTAGGTGGCATGCTCAATACCATACATAACTTACGTCACTACCAACGTTTAATGGCGGGTTTACGAGAGGCTATCCAACAGGGTACATTGGACGACTTTGTTGATGGGTTTTACGCGCGACGTGGCTTACCTACGCCACCACTTAACTAATATAACGGACATAAATGTCTTTATTGTAATGGGAGCTGTTCATGGATTTCTTTATTTCTGCTGCTTATGCTGACACTGCTGGCGCACCTCCGGGTGGTGAGTACATGCAATTTATTTTGCTGGCTGGTTTTTTGGTGATTTTCTATCTGATGATTTGGCGCCCACAAGCCAAGCGCGCTAAAGAGCATCGTAACTTGGTGGGTGGCTTACAAAAAGGTGATGAGGTCGTAACCAGTGGCGGTATTGCTGGGAAAGTGACTAAAGTAACCGATGACTTTTTAGTTATTCAAGCATCAGACACTGTTGAGTTAAAAGTTCAAAAAAGCGCTGTTGTTGCTGCGTTACCAAAAGGCACATTAAAAGCTATTTAAGTGCTGCTTGCCGGGCGGTTGTATCTCAGCGTTGCCAGTATGGTGACGCTTCAGGTGCGCTGCCCGATTTGCGTTATATTCGATTAGTTTTGGCTGGGTCTATTTCAGCCACTTAAGCGGGCGGTGTCATGCTCAACAAGTATCCTTTATGGAAGTATTTGCTGATTTTAGCGATTCTTTCTATCAGTTTTATTTACTCTGCGCCTAACCTATTTCCAGATGATCCAGCCATTCAAATAACCGGTGCCAGCAGTGCGCTAGAGATTGATCAGGCTGATCTTGACCGTGCTACGGCGGCGCTAACAGCGGCCGGCATACCGGTTAAAAGTGCAGCCTTAGAGCCTCGCGGTGGACTCTTACGTCTAGAACGACGTGATGACCAATTGCCCGCCAAAGATATCGTGCGTAAAGCTCTGGGTGATGAATATGTGGTCGCACTAAACCTTGCCGCTACCACGCCAGCCTGGTTGCGTAGTCTTGGTGCCAGCCCGATGAAGCTGGGCCTTGACCTCTCCGGTGGTGTGCACTTCTTGCTCGAAGTAGACATGGAAAAAGCTATTGCAGCGCGGATAAAAGTTTACGACAGTGAAGTGAAAACTATTTTACGTAAAGAACGTGTGCGTTATCGCAGTTTGCCCAGTATTGAAAATGGCTTTCAGCTGGGCTTTGATGATAATGCCGCTTTAAATCAAGCGCGCACTTTGATTCGTAAAGAGTTTACTGATTTTGAAATGACCACAGCTGAGCGCAATGGTAAGCCAGTGCTGCGCTTGACCATGTTGCCAGCTAAGATTACGGAAATCCGCGAATACTCAATTAAGCAAAACTTAACCACGGTGCGTAACCGGGTTAATGAGTTGGGTGTGGCTGAGCCGCTGGTCCAACGCCAAGGGGCTAACCGTATTGTGGTTGAGTTGCCCGGTGTACAGGATACTGCTGAAGCAAAACGTATTTTGGGTAAAACGGCCAACCTTGAGTTTCGTCTAGCGGCACCTTTAGATGCGCCTCGGGCCACCACGGAAATGTACGAGTTCCGTGAGGAAGGCCGTCCACCGGTGGCATTGGAGCGCAACTTGATTATCACCGGTGACCAGGTGACAGATGCTCAGGCCAGTTACGATGAAAATGGTCGCCCGCAGGTGAATATTCGCTTGGACGGTCATGGCGGCGAGTTAATGAACCGTGCGACACGCAATAATATTGGCCGCAGTATGGCGGTGATTTTTATTGAGCAACGGCCAACCACGCGTTATGTGCGTGAGATGGTTGATGGGGTTGAAAAAGAAGTGCCGATTCAGACCTTCCAAGAAGAAAAACGCGTGATCAGTTTGGCGACGATTCAATCGGCGTTGGGCAGTCAGTTCCGCATCACTGGGCTGGATGGTCAAGGTGAGTCTTCGGAGCTGGCGCTATTGTTGCGTGCCGGTGGTCTGGCCGCGCCAATGTACTTTGCCGAAGAGCGAACCATTGGTCCGAGTCTAGGCGCGGAAAACATTCAGTTGGGGGTGAAGGCAGCGTTGTGGGGCTTCTTATTTGTCGCGATCTTCATTGTTGTGATTTATAAGTTCTTTGGCGTGCTGGCAACCATAGCCTTAAGCCTGAATATGGTGAACTTGCTGGCGATGATGTCACTGTTAGGGGCAACTTTAACCTTGCCGGGTATTGCGGGTATCGTTCTGACCATGGGGATGGCGGTTGATGCGAACGTGTTGATTTTCTCACGGATTCGTGAAGAAATTGCCAATGGTATGTCGCCACAGCGCGCGATTCATGAGGGGTTTGATAAGGCCTATTCAGCGATTGTTGACGGTAACCTGACCACCTTGCTGGTGGGGGCGATCTTGTTTGCCATGGGTACCGGTCCAATTAAAGGCTTTGCGGTCACGCTATCGCTGGGCATTATTACCTCAATGTTCACTGCAATTATGGTGACACGTGCCATGGTTAACCTGATGTATGGTGGCCGTGACGTCAAGAAGCTGTGGATTTAAGGATATGGCAAACATGAAACGTGTAATTAACTTTATGGGTGTGCGCCGACTGGCGTTTGCCGTTACTTTGCTACTGACTCTAGCAGCACTGGGGAGCTTGGCAGTTAAAGGTCTCAACTGGGGCTTAGACTTTACCGGCGGTACGCTGATTGAGCTCAATTACGAGCAGGATGCGGATTTAAATAAAATTCGTGAGCAACTGGAAGAAGGCGGCTTTTCCAATGCCATTGTGCAAAGCTTTGGCGCTGCAAGTGATGTGTTGGTGCGGATGCCTGGTGATGATCCAAACCTGGGTAATCAGGTGGCTGAACTCTTGCGTCAAGATGCTGCGAGCCAGGTGACTGTGAGTCGAACTGAGTTTGTTGGTCCTGCGGTGGGAGAAGAGTTGCGTGACCAAGGTGGCTTGGGCATGTTGTTGGCGCTTGGTGGAATCTTGGTCTACCTTGGTTTTCGCTTTCAGTGGAAATTTGGTGTGGGTGCGATTGTCAGTCTATTCCATGATGTGATTGTCACCTTGGGCGTCTTTTCCTTCTTCCAGCTGACCTTTGATTTGACTGTATTGGCCGCTATTTTGGCGATTATCGGTTACTCATTGAACGATACTATTGTGGTGTTTGACCGTATTCGCGAGAATTTCCGCTTCTTACGCAACACCTCATTAATTGACAATATCAATATCTCTACCACGCAAACATTATTGCGTACTTTAGCCACATCGATTTCTACCTTATTGGCCGTGGGATCACTGCTGGTGTTTGGTGGTGATAACTTGTGGGGTTTCGCTTTGGCGTTATTTATTGGGATTATCGCAGGGACCTATTCCTCGATTTATATCTCGAGCATTGCGCTGATTTGGTTGAAACTGACAGTAGAAGATTTAATCCCGCCAGTTGTAGCTGAGGAAGTTGATGAAATGCCTTAGACTCACTGATGCGTTTGATCATTCTCGCTGAGCTTTATCAACAGTAAGAAATAAAAAAGCCGTACAAGTGTGAACTTGTACGGCTTTTTTGCGTCTAAGACGATGTGACTTATTGTGTTGCTTGAGAGAATTAGAATGAATAAATCGATGTTGATTGGTGGTGTGTTGGGCGCGATTGCGGTAACCGCGGGAGGTGCTTATGCAACCTATAATCTGGTCAGCGGCCCGAGTTATGCTGAAGTGCTGGCGGTGAAAGAAATTAAAAAAACCATCAAAACACCGCGGCAAGAATGCCGTGATGTCACTGTGACTAAGCGTAAGCCAATCAAGGATGATAACCGTGTTGTCGGCAGTGCTGTTGGTGCTGTAGTGGGCGGTTTGCTAGGTAATCAGGTGGGCGGTGGTCGTGGTAAGAAAATTGCCACTGTTGCAGGTGCTGTGGGTGGCGGTTATGCAGGTAATAAAACTCAAGAGCACCTGCAGCAGAACAATACTTATACAACCACCGAGCGTCGTTGTAACACTGAGTATGATCTCAGTGAGAAAATTTCTGGCTATGATGTGAGTTATGAGTTGGATGGTAAAGTGCGTACGGTGCGGATGGATGAAGATCCAGGCCGTCGTTTAGAGCTTGATGATCAAGGACGGGTAATCTTGTCGCGAGTGGTAAGATAAGAACTTATTCAGTGAAAATAAAAAAGCGCCTTTAAAGGCGCTTTTTTATTGCTTAAGTTAAGTAACTACTTAAAGCTGCTGGGTACAAAAGGCTGAATGGTGGTCAATACTGCTTTGAAGCACTTAGGACCACCGGCAACAATGTGACCGCTATCTAAAAAGCTGTGGTCACCATTGAAGTCACTGACTAAGCCGCCGGCTTCTTGGATCAGTAAAGCACCTGCTGCCATATCCCATTCGGATAGACCATACTCCCAGAACGCATCGTAGCGGCCGCAGGCCACATAGGCTAAATCAAGGCTGGCTGCGCCTGCACGGCGGATGCCAGCTGATTGCACGGCCAAGTCTTTAAACATCGACATATAGTTGTCCATATGTGACAGCTGGCCCTCGCGGAAGGGGAAACCTGTTGCTAGTAAGGCATTATCCAACGCTTTGCGTTTGCTGACGCGCATGCGGCGCCCGTTAAAAGCAGCACCGCGGCCGCGACTGGCGGTAAACTCTTCTTGACGGATGGGGTCAATAATCACCGCATGCTCAAGGCGGCCGCGGTATTTACAAGCGATGCTGACTGCGAAGTGTGGGACACCGTGGATAAAGTTAGTGGTGCCGTCGAGGGGGTCGATAATCCACTCATAGTCAGCGCCTTGGTCTTTGCCGGCAGTGCGGCCGCTTTCTTCAGCGTTAATACCGTGGTCAGGGTGAGCCTTAAGGATGGCAGTAATAATAACTTGCTCAGCGGCCCGATCAATCTCGGTGACGTAATCTTTTGCGTCTTTCTCACTGATCGAGATCGTATCTAAGCGCTCAATTGAACGCATAATTAATTCGCCCGCGCTACGAGCAGCGCGCAGCGCGATATTCAGCATTGGCTGCATGAAAAGTCACCGGATGTTGTTAAAGAAGAAAGTAAATTCTAACAGAAACAAAGAGGTATGTGTTCGCTCGGCTGGTACTTTTTCATGGCGTGTTGGCAGAGGCTTCGGTAAGCTTGATTACTTTTCTATAATAACCCCTATTCGATAGAACGTTGGAGAGCCTAGTGCTGGAAAAAATTCGCGTGGTTTTAGTTAACACCAGTCACCCAGGCAATATTGGTGGTGCTGCCCGAGCGATGAAGAACATGGGGCTAAAGTCCTTGATCTTGGTGGAGCCGAAGAAGTATCCGCACAATGATGCCAATTCGCGAGCTGCAGGTGCAGACGATATTTTAGAACGAGCGCAGGTGGTGGCAACTTTGGAAGAGGCCCTACAGGGCTGTAGCGTGGTGCTGGGTACCAGTGCCCGTGATCGACGGATTCCTTGGCCGCTGCTTGATCCGCGCGAAGCAGCGGATAGGTGTCTGCAGAGCTGGCAGGCTGATCATGCTGCTGAAATTGCTCTGGTGTTCGGCCGAGAGTATGCAGGGCTGACCAATTCAGAGCTGCAGCGCTGCCAATATCATATCCATATTCCTGCTGATCCAGAGTTTAGCTCTTTAAATCTTGCGACAGCTGTGCAAGTGTTGACCTATGAATTACGTATGGCCTGGCTTAAAGAAACCCAGCAGCCGACCCATATGCCTGAGGTTGAGCCAACGGGGATGTTAGGAACAGCGCCTGCTACTCATGATTCTCTAGAGAATTTTTATGCGCATTTGCAGCAGACACTGATTGAGATTGATTTTCTTGATCCGGCCAAGCCAAGGCATTTAATGGCGCGTCTGCGGCGTATTTATGGCCGTAGCCAACTGAAAAAATCTGAAGTAAATATTTTGCGTGGCATTTTGACTGAAACTCAAAAAGCTGCACGAGGTGAAATTATCAAGCGTCGAGGTGAGCATGTTTAAAGGCATTCGTGAAGATATTCAAAGTGTATTCCACCGTGACCCTGCGGCACGTAATGCTTTTGAGATCCTGACCTGTTATCCAGGTTTGCACGCAGTGTGGTTCCATCGCTTAGCCCATGGATTATGGAGACGCAACTGGAAATGGTTGGCGCGGGTTATTTCAAACTTAAGCCGCTGGTTTACCGGAATTGAGATCCACCCAGGGGCAAAAATTGGTCGACGCTTTTTTATTGATCACGGAGTCGGCATTGTGATTGGTGAGACTGCTGAGGTGGGTGATGATGTAACGCTCTATCAGGGTGTGACCTTGGGCGGAACCAGTTGGGATAAAGGCAAGCGCCATCCGACCCTTGAGGATGGGGTGGTAGTTGGTGCAGGAGCGAAAGTTTTAGGCCCTTTTATCGTCGGTGCGGGGGCCAAAATTGGCTCCAATGCCGTAGTCACCAAGGCGGTGCCAGCGGGCGCAACTGCGGTGGGTATCCCAGGGCGTATTGTGGTTAAGGCAACTGATGAGTTGGACGCCAAGCGTCAACAGATTGCTGAACGTTTTGGTTTTGATGCTTATGGCATGAGCGAGGATATGCCGGACCCAGTGGCGCGCTCCATTGGTCATATCCTTGATCATTTGGAAGCTGTTGAAGAGCGGCTCGAAGATATGTGTGAAGCAATGAATAAGCTGGGCAGTGATTATCAGGGTAAAAAACTTCCCGAGTTGCCCGACTTTGCTTTTCCATGCTCAGAGCCACTGCTGGATGATGAGGCAGGGTCTTCGGCAGATAAGTCTTAGAGTGTGGCGGTGCTGTTTATAGCGGTGCGCAAGTCAGTTGTAGGTATGACGCTATACCTGAGTAATTCAATCGGGATTAATACTTGACCTATTTACTGGGATATAGCATAATTAGCATCTGATATTTACTAACAACGGTATTTTTTTATGCGTCTGACAACTAAAGGCCGCTATGCCGTAACAGCCATGCTTGATTTAGCATTGAATGCAAAAGAGAGGCCTGTATCTCTGGCTGATATTTCTGAGCGGCAAGGGATTTCCTTGTCGTACCTTGAGCAGCTGTTTGCTAAGTTGCGCCGTGGCGCATTAGTCAATAGTGTTCGAGGCCCAGGTGGTGGCTACTTATTGGCCCACGAGCCTGCGGTGATACAAATTGTTCAAGTGATCGATGCCGTTGACGAGTCGGTTGATGCTACGCGCTGTCAAGGTGTAGGCGACTGTCAAGGTGGTGATGAATGCTTAACCCACCGTTTATGGTGCGATTTGAGTGAGCAAATACACAGTTTTCTAAGTGGCATTAGTTTGGCAGATTTAGTAGCTCGCCAAGAAGTCCAAAAAGTTGCAATGCGTCAAAATCAGCGCTCAGCAAATAAAATTCATGCGTCCACTGTTGAGTGAAGAAGGCGCAGACCGTGAGGAGATTTACAATGAAATTGCCGATTTATTTAGATTATTCAGCGACTACGCCAGTGGACCCAAGAGTGGCGGAGAAAATGATGGAGTGCCTTACCTTAGAAGGTAATTTTGGTAACGCAGCGTCACGCTCTCACGTCTACGGTTGGCGTGCAGAAGAGGCTATTGAGAATGCCCGCCGTCAGGTTGCTGAGCTGATTAATGCCGACCCCCGTGAAATCGTTTGGACATCCGGTGCAACAGAGTCAGATAACCTTGCCATTAAGGGTGTAGCACATTTCTACAAAAGCCGTGGTAAGCATATTGTTACCTCTAAACTAGAGCATAAAGCGGTGCTGGATACAGCCCGTCAGCTTGAGCGCGAAGGTTACGAAGTGACTTACTTGGATCCGACCGAAGAAGGTTTGATCACCGTTGATATGGTTGCGGATGCGCTGCGAGAAGACACTATTTTAGTCTCCATTATGCATGTCAATAATGAGATCGGCACCATCAATGATATTACTGCGATCGGTGAGCTAACCCGCTCCAAGGGTGTGCTGTTCCATGTGGATGCGGCGCAGTCAGCGGATAAAGTTAAAATTGACCTTGAAGAAATGAAAGTCGATTTGATGTCTTTTTCTGCACACAAAGCGTATGGCCCTAAAGGCATGGGCGCACTCTATGTGCGTCGTAAGCCTCGCGTCCGTTTAGAGGCGCAAATGCACGGTGGTGGTCATGAGCGCGGTATGCGTTCAGGTACCTTAGCCACGCACCAAATTGTGGGTATGGGTGAAGCATTTGAGCTGGCCCGTTTGGAAATGGCTGAAGACGGCAAGCGTATCGCCAAACTGAGTCAGCGTTTTTACGACAAAGTGCGCGATATGGATGAGCTCTACTTAAACGGTAGTGCGACCCAGCGTGTACCACACAACTTAAACCTCAGCTTTAACTTTGTTGAAGGTGAGTCCTTGATTATGGCACTTAAAGATATGGCGGTTTCATCAGGCTCAGCCTGTACATCCGCCTCTCTTGAGCCATCCTATGTGCTGCGTGCATTAGGCCGCAGTGATGAGTTGGCACACAGCTCGATTCGTTTCACTTTCGGACGTTTCACGACTGAAGAAGAAGTGGATCATGCTGCAGGACAAATTCGTGAGGCAGTACAGCGCTTACGTGATCTATCACCGCTGTGGGACATGCATAAAGACGGTGTTGATCTCTCTACAGTTGAATGGCAAGCACATTAATACTTGCCCATTAAAGAAGGAATACCATCATGGCATATAGTGATAAGGTCTTAGACCACTACGAGAACCCGCGTAACGTTGGAAAAATGGATCCCGACGCAGCTAATGTTGGTACCGGCATGGTCGGTGCGCCAGCGTGTGGCGATGTAATGCGTTTGCAAATCCAAGTCGATGACGACGGCATAATCCAAGACGCGAAATTTAAAACGTATGGCTGTGGTTCTGCGATTGCGTCCAGCTCATTAGCGACCGAGTGGATGAAAGGTAAAAGCGTCGATGAAGCAGCGTTGATTAAAAATACAACGATTGCTGAAGAGTTGGCTTTGCCGCCGGTAAAGATTCACTGTTCAGTTTTAGCAGAAGATGCAATTAAAGCGGCAGTGAACGATTACAAGCAGAAAAAAGGCCTAAGCGAAGAGGTTTAATATGGGAATCAGCTTAACAGAAGCCGCAGCTAACCATGTGCGGCGCTCACTTGAGAATCGTGGTCACGGCGACGGCATCCGTCTAGGCGTACGTACCACGGGTTGTTCAGGTATGGCGTATGTGCTTGAGTTTGTTGATGAGCTGCAGCCTGATGACAAAGTGTTTGAAAGCCATGGCATGAAGATCATTGTTGATCCGAAAAGCCTTGCTTACATTGATGGCACTGAGCTGGACTTTGTCCGTGAAGGGATCAATGAAGGCTTTAAATTTACCAACCCAAATGTGAGTGGTGAATGCGGCTGTGGCGAGAGCTTCAATGTCTAATCCGGCGGATGCAGAGCACGCTGACTACTTTGCCTTGTTTGGTCTGCAGCCAAGCTTTCTGATTGATAGTAAAGCTTTGGCTGCAACCTATCGAGAGTTAGCTAGAGAGGTCCATCCGGACCGTTTTGCTGGGGGCTCGACAAGCGAGCAGCGCGAAGCAGTGGAACATGCTGCGCGACTCAATGATGCTTATCAAACGTTAAGGTCACCCACTCAGCGTGCTTTATACTTGTTGGGTCAACAGCAAGAGCTGCCAGAAGAAACCACCATCCAAGATGGTGAGTTCTTATTCCAACAGATGGAATGGCGGGAGCAGCTGGAGACACTGCAGGAGCAAGCAGATCTTGCTGCATTAGATCGTTTTGCGGGTGAGCTTAAGCAAGCGCGCAATGCTATCGATACTGCTTTTGCAGATTGTGTGCAAGATCCGCAGCAGCGCGAACAAGCAGAGCGTTTAGCGCGACGTATGCAGTTTTTAGACAAGATGTTTTATGAAGTGCGTCAGCTAGAAGAGCGCTTAGACGATTAACCAAAAGCCTGCTTAAGCAGGCTGTCAGATTAAAGATTCGTATGGCCTTACTACAGATTGCCGAACCTGGACAAAGTCCCCAACCACACCAGCAGCGGCTGGCCGTCGGGATTGATTTAGGGACTACCAACTCATTAGTGGCGACCGTGCGCAGCGGTATCGCTGAAGCTTTGCCTGATGCTCAGGGGCGTATTGCGCTGTCATCAGCAGTCCGTTATCACGCTGATCATATTGAAGTGGGGCGCAGTGCTCGTGAAGCAGCTGCTAGCGATCCTTATAACTGTATTTTATCGGTTAAACGTTTAATGGGACGCGGCTTGGCAGATGTGCAACAACTTGGCGAACAGTTGCCGTACCGCTTTCAGGCGGGCAAATCACATATGCCGTTTATTGAAACGGTGCAGGGGCCAAAAAGCCCAGTGGAAGTCTCTGCGCAAATTTTGCAAGCACTGCGTGAACGCGGTGAAGCTGCATTAGGCGGTGACCTGGTTGGTGTGGTCATAACTGTGCCAGCTTATTTTGATGATGCGCAACGCCAAGCCACTAAAGATGCTGCGCGTCTTGCTGGTCTTAATGTATTGCGCTTGCTTAATGAGCCAACCGCTGCTGCGGTGGCCTATGGTTTAGATCAAAAAGCTGAAGGCGTAGTAGCCATTTTTGACTTAGGCGGCGGCACCTTTGATGTGTCTATTTTGCGCCTAAGCGGTGGGGTTTTTGAAGTGTTAGCCACCGGTGGCGACAGTGCGCTGGGCGGTGATGATTTTGATCATATGATTGCCAACTGGGTGCTTGCGCAAGCAGGTTTATCCAGTGACTTAGCACCCAGTGAGCAGCGTGATTTACTGGAAATATCCTGTGCGGCGAAAGAAGCTTTAACTGAGCAAGACTCAGTCACGGTTAAGTACGCTGGCTGGCAGGGTGAGTTAACCCGAGATGCTTTTGATCAGCTGATTGAGCCATTAGTAGCGCGCAGCTTGCGTGCGTGTCGCCGTGCCTTGCGTGACTCAGAAGTAGAGTTGGACGAGATTGAGTCGGTGGTGATGGTGGGTGGTTCCACCCGTGTGCCATTGGTGCGTACCCGAGTGGGCGAACTGTTTAATTGCACACCCATGACCGATATTGATCCAGACCAAGTGGTGGCCATTGGTGCGGCAATTCAGGCCGATACTTTAGTGGGCAATAAACGCGCTGGTGATGAGTTGTTGTTATTGGATGTCACCCCGTTGTCACTGGGTTTAGAAACCATGGGCGATTTGGTGGAAAAAATCATCCCTCGCAACACCACCATTCCGGTAACCCGTGCGCAAGAATTCACCACCGCCCGTGATGGGCAAACTGCCATGGTAGTGCATGTTTTACAAGGCGAGCGCGAACTGGTCAGTGATTGCCGTTCTTTGGCCCGCTTTGAGTTGCGTGGTATTCCACCCATGGTGGCAGGGGCGGCAAAAATCCGGGTGACCTTTCAGGTGGATGCGGACGGTTTGCTTGGCGTCACTGCGCGAGAACTGGGCAGTGGTGTTGAAGCCAGTATTCAGGTGAAGCCGTCTTATGGTTTAACCGATGCGGAAATCAGCGGCATGCTCAATGCGTCCATTGAAAATGCGGCGTATGACAAGCAAGCACGTGCTTTACAAGAGCAGCGGGTGGATGCTGAGCGTTTACTAGAAACTGTGCGCGCAGCATTGGCAGCCGATGCTGAAGCTTTATTAACTGAGCAAGAGCGCGCGCTGATTGAAGAGCGCATGACTGCGCTGGATGCCGTGCGCCATACTGAAGATATCAATGCGATTGCTCGTCATATACAGCAACTTAATCATGCAACGAATGAATTCGCTGCACGCCGTTTAGATGCCACAGTAAAAACTGCATTGGCTGGGCGACAACTTAATGAAATGGAGGGTTAACCCCAATGCCGCAAATTATCTTTTTACCTCACGAGGAGCTTTGTCCTGAAGGTGCGGTTCTGGAAGCAACTCCTGGTGAAACTATTCTGGATGTGGCGATGCGTAATGGCATCGAAATAGAGCATGCCTGTGAAATGTCCTGCGCCTGTACCACTTGCCACGTTATTGTCCGCGAAGGCTTTAACTCCATGGAAGAGTCGGATGACTTAGAAGACGATATGCTGGATAAAGCCTGGGGTCTTGAACCAGATTCACGCCTGTCGTGTCAAGCGGTCGTCGCAGATACTGATTTAACTGTGGAAATACCAAAATATACTATCAACCAAGTGTCAGAGCGCCAGTAAGCGAAAGGAGTTCAGGATGAAACTGAAGTGGGTAGATGTGCTGGAAATTGGGATTCAGTTAAGTGAAGCCCATAAAGATATTGATCCTCGCTATATTAACTTTGTCAATTTGCGTCGTTTAGTGACTGAGTTGCCAGATTTTGATGATGATCCAGAACGCAGTGGCGAGAAAATACTCGAAGCGATTCAGGCCGCTTGGATTGAAGAGCTGGACTGATCTTAGTACCGAGCAAGTTTGATTTTTTGCAGTACAATAGCGTATGCAGCCAAGTAGATTGCTGAGTGGCTACGCATTTATCTTAAACCCGCGTATAATTCGCGGGTTTAATCCTTTTAAAACCTAATTCACTAGGAGCTCCATATGACAGTTCAACGTACATTCTCAATTATCAAACCTGACGCAGTGGCAAAAAACGTGGTTGGCGAAATCACTTCACGTTTTGAGAAAGCTGGTTTGCGTGTTGTTGCATCGAAAATGCTGCAATTATCAGAGCGCGAAGCAGGCGGTTTCTATGCTGAGCACAAAGAGCGTCCTTTCTTTAAGGATCTGGTTAGCTTTATGACCTCGGGTCCGGTTATTGTTCAGGTTCTAGAAGGCGAGAATGCTATTGCTCTAAACCGTGAGCTGATGGGCGCAACCAACCCTAAAGAAGCAGACGCTGGCACTATTCGTGCAGACTTTGCTGTATCTATTGACGAAAACGCTGTTCACGGCTCTGACTCAGAAGCCGCTGCTGCACGTGAAATTTCATACTTCTTCGCTGCAACTGAAGTATGTGACCGCATCCGTTAATCACGGGTAGGTTTATAAAAAAGGTGAATCCATGACTGCTGTAACTGAAAAAGTTAATTTACTTGGCTTAACGCGCGAGCAATTGATTGCATTTTTCGAATCCATTGGTGAGAAAAAGTTTCGTGCTGACCAAGTAATGAAATGGATTCACCATTTTGGTGTCGATAAATTTTCCGATATGACCAATGTCAGCAAAGCACTGCAAGAAAAGCTTGCTGCTTGCGCTGAAATACGTGGTCCTGAAATTGTCAGCGAAGATATTTCCACTGATGGTACCCGAAAGTGGGTGGTGCGCGTTGCCTCCGGCAGCTGCGTAGAAACCGTGTATATCCCACAAGGTACACGGGGTACTTTATGTGTCTCGTCCCAAGCAGGCTGTGCTTTAGATTGCAGCTTTTGCTCAACGGGAAAGCAAGGTTTTAATAGCGATTTAACCAGCGCCGAAATTATTGGCCAAGTCTGGATCGCTTCGAAGTCGTTTGGCTCTGTCCCTGCTACCAGCGAGCGTGCCATCACGAATGTGGTGATGATGGGCATGGGTGAGCCATTACTTAATTTTGATAATGTTGTCGCGGCGATGAGCCTTATGCTGGATGACTTTGGTTATGGTATTTCCAAGCGCAAGGTGACCCTGTCAACTGCAGGTGTTGCGCCAATGATCGATAAACTGGGTGAGCAGATTGATGTCTCATTGGCGTTGTCCTTGCATGCACCGAATGATGAGTTGCGCAATACCCTGGTGCCAATTAATAAAAAGTACCCACTGCACATTGTTTTGGATGCCTGTAAGCGTTATGTCGAAGGTTTGGGCGAAAAACGTTTTTTGACTATCGAATACACTCTGCTTAAGGACATCAATGACCTTCCAGAGCATGCTGAACAGTTGGTTGAATTGTTAAGGGATGTGCCTTGTAAGGTGAACCTTATTCCATTTAATCCATTTCCACATTCTGGCTATGAGCGTCCTAGCAATAATGCCATACGGCGTTTTCAAGATGCTTTACACCACGCTGGCTATAGCGTGACTGTACGTATGCCACGGGGCGAAGATATTGATGCCGCTTGTGGGCAGTTGGTTGGGCAAGTGCAAGACCGTACGCGACGCAGTGCACGCTATATTGCGGTACGCCAAGTTAACGGCTAAATGAAGAAAAGCTGGAGCAAGCTGCAGTGTGTGGCTGATAAGGGAGTGGCTATGGTGGTGCGTGTCGGGCTTTTGCTGCTAGTATCTGCGCTGCTCAGCGCTTGTGTCTCCAGTGCCAGCAGTAGCGTGAATAACCCCCAGTTGCGGACAGTGGAAGGCCGTCACCAAGCCCGTGATGCGTATATTCAATTGGGCTTGGGCTATTTACAACAGGGGGTTACAGAACAAGCTAAAGTGCCCCTGCAGAAAGCGCTTGAACTGGACCCTAACAGTGCCGACGCCCACGCTGCATTGGCATTGGTTTTTCAACGTGAGTTAGAAACACAGTTAGCTGAACAGCATTATCAGCAAGCCTTAGCCCAAGGGAAAAACAGCCGTATTTTGAATAATTACGGCGGCTTTTTATATGAGCAAGGTGATTATCGCGGAGCTTATCAGCAGTTTAAGGCCGCGGCAGAAGATCCAATGTACCCTGGGCGTTCAGGTGTTTTTGAAAACTTGGGACTCACCGCCCTGCGTTTAGATGATAAAACTTTAGCTTTGCAATACTTTGAACGCTCTTTGCGTTTAAATTCACAGCAACCGCGGGCCATTTTAGAAACAGCGCTGTTATTATACGAACGTCAAGAATATGTTCCCGCACGCAGCTATTATGAGTCTTTTACCCAGTTAAGTGGGCAGACAGCACGCAGTTTATTGTTGGGTGCTCAGCTGGCGAGAGTATTTGAAGATCCTAAGCAAGCCACGTATTTAGGCTTGCAACTGAAGCGCCTGTATCCTGCTAGCGCTGAGTATAAACAGTATCAATCGGAGCAGTGATGAGCGATGCATCCTTAGCAACAGACGCGCAAAATTTTGCAGTAGGCGAAAGTCTACGTGAGGCGCGAGTAGCGGCGGGCTGGACGGTCGGCGAGATTGCCAGCAGGCTAAATCTAACCGAAACAGCAGTGGAGTCCATTGAGGGTAATCAGTTTGATCGCTTGCCGGGTACCACCTTTGCCCGGGGTTATATTCGCAGTTATGCAAAAATCTTAGGTTTGGACGCGGATCAGCTGGCGAAAAACTTTGATCAGCAAGTTGGCGCTGGCATCTCAGCCAAAGCGGTGCAAAGTATCGACCGAGTTAGTGAGGCGCGCCGTGTTTCCCGTGGCATGATGCAGTTTAGTCTGTTGGTGATATTGCTGATTGTTTTAGCTGCAGGCTATTACGCTTGGCAAACGTTTAATGCCACTGAGACTGCAGCTGACAATCAGGCAACCGCTTTTGATCGTGTCGAAATTGAGCGGGCCGATGGCACTGTGCATGTACAAACACTGGACGAGCCTGAGGATCAAGCCGTGGCTTTGGCGTTAGATTCTAATGCTGAAAGTGATCTGGAGGCAGCTGAACTGCTTGAGACTTTGTCAACAGTGGCAGAGGCTGAAGAGGTGGAGCAGTCAGAAGAGCTTGCAGCAAATCCTCAGGATAGCGCCGAGGCTATTGAGGAAACGCAGACAGAGAGTGCCTTAGCGCCGGGTATGGCAGCAATAGATTTGGCCTTCAGCGATGACTGCTGGATTCGAATTGTTGATGCCGACGGCAAGCAGATAAGCAGTGGCTTACAACGAGCGGGCGATAATTTAGCGCTCACAGGCAAAGCCCCCTTAGATGTACGCTTAGGCTACGCTGCGGGCGTCAGCATTCTTTACAATGGCCAGCCGGTAAACTTTGACTCGGCAATTCGTGGTGCAACTGCCAGATTTAAACTGGGCGAGTAATCATGCATAAGCTAAACTTAATTGAACGTCGTATTTCTCGAAAAATTTATGTGGGCTCTGTGGCTGTAGGGGGCGATGCACCCATCAGTGTGCAGAGTATGACCAACACCGATACCTGTGATGTGGATGCTACTGTGGCGCAGATTTTGCGTTTAGAGCAGGCCGGTGCTGATATCGTGCGGGTGTCAGTGCCTGATATGGAGGCTGCCGAAGCCTTTGGTCGCATCAAAAAGCAAGTTAACGCCCCCTTAGTAGCGGATATTCACTTTGACCACCGCATTGCTTTGCGTGTGGCCGAGCTTGGGGTGGACTGCTTGCGCATTAACCCAGGCAATATTGGCAATGAAACTCGGGTTAAAGCAGTGGTTGATGCGGCCCGTGATCGTGGTATTCCAATCCGCATTGGGGTGAATGCCGGATCGTTAGAAAAAGATTTGCAAAAGAAATACGGTGAACCAACTGCGGAAGCGTTGGTTGAGTCTGCGTTACGCCATGTTGAGCATCTCGATCGCTTAAATTATGCAGATTTTAAAGTCAGCGTTAAAGCCTCCGATGTGTTTATGGCGGTAGCTGCATACCGTCAGTTGGCGCAAGCCATTGAGCAGCCACTGCATTTAGGGATTACCGAAGCCGGTGGTTTGCGTTCGGGTACGGTTAAATCTGCAGTGGGTTTAGGGATGTTATTGGCTGAGGGCATTGGCGATACCATTCGTGTGTCCTTGGCTGCTGACCCTGTGGAAGAGATCAAGGTTGGCTTTGATATTTTAAAGTCGCTGAAACTGCGCTCACGAGGCATTAACTTTATAGCCTGCCCAAGTTGCTCCAGACAAAACTTTGATGTGGTGAAAACCATGAATGAGCTGGAGGAGCGCTTAGAAGACTTATTGGTGCCTTTGGATGTTGCCGTTATTGGCTGTGTGGTTAACGGCCCAGGTGAAGCCAAAGAAGTGCATCTTGGTTTGACTGGCGGCTCACCCAACTTGCTGTATATCGATGGTAAGCCAGCGCTGAAATTGAGTAATGAACATTTAGTGGATGAGCTGGAAAGGCTGATTCGCCAACGGGCCAGTGAAAAAGTCGCAGCTGATGCGGCGCTTATTGTGCGCAGTTAATCGTCAAGGAATTTTTGTGAGTAAACCATTACAAGCCATTCGCGGTATGAATGATATTTTGCCTGAGCAAACACCGCTGTGGCGTTATTTTGAAAACACAGTAGCACAGCTACTGGACGGTTATGGCTACCGGCAAATACGTTTGCCGATTGTAGAGTTCACCGAGCTGTTTAGACGCTCAATTGGTGAGGTCACTGATATCGTTGAAAAAGAAATGTATACCTTTGCCGATCGTAATGGTGATTCGCTCACTTTACGTCCAGAAGGGACTGCCAGTTGTGTGCGTGCTGTGCTTGAGCACAGTTTAGCTGGTGGTGGTCAGGTGCAAAAACTTTGGTATCAAGGTCCAATGTTCCGCCATGAGCGCCCGCAAAAAGGCCGCTACCGCCAGTTCCATCAAATCGGTGTGGAAGCCTTTAACTTGCCCGGGCCCGATGTTGACGCTGAATTGATTGTCTTGACTTGGCGTCTGTGGAAAAAGCTGGGTATCAGTGCGCATGTCACCTTAGAGCTCAACAGTTTGGGCACCTCTGCGGCGCGTGCGGTGTACCGTGAAGCGCTGGTTGAGTACTTAAATGCGCACCATGACCAGCTCGATGAAGACAGTCAGCGCCGTGTGTTGACGAATCCGCTGCGGGTGCTGGACAGTAAAAATCCAGATACGCAAGCCTTATTGGTGGATGCACCGCAGCTGGAAAACTATTTAGATGAAGCCTCGCAGGCGCATTTTGCTGGTCTACGTGAGCGTCTTGATGTTGCTGGTGTGCCTTATGTGATCAATCCACGTTTGGTGCGCGGCTTAGACTATTACAGCGAAACTGTATTTGAGTGGGTGACTGATCAGTTGGGCGCACAAGGCACTGTCTGTGCCGGCGGACGCTATGATGGTCTGATTGAACAAATGGGTGGCCGTCCAACCCCGGGTGTGGGTTTTGCCATGGGCATTGAGCGGCTGATCTTGATGCTGGAAACATTGGACCAAGTACCGGCAGAATTATCACGGCAGATTGATGTCTATTTTTGTGCCTTTGGTGAGGCCAGTGAGTTGGCTGCCTTAGCATTAGCAGAGCAATTGCGTGATGCGCAGCCAGAGTTACGCTTACAAGTGAATGCTGGCGGCGGAAGTTTTAAAAGTCAGTTTAAAAAAGCTGACCGAAGTGGTGCATTATATGCCTTAATATTGGGCGAAAATGAGTTAGAGTCACGTACAATTGCGATCAAACCTTTGCGCACTGACGCTGAACAACAGTCGGTGGCGTGGGATGGGTTAAGTGAGCATTTGCACAGCAGCCTAAACCACGACGCAGGATTTACTAAATAGGAGTATCAGCGTGAGTGATTACACAGAAGAAGAACAAATTGCGCAGATAAAAGAATGGTGGCGGCGTAATGGTAAACCGTTACTGGCTGGTGGTGTTCTAGCATTAGTGATTGTTTTTGGCTGGAATACATGGCAAAACAATCAGGCGAAGCAAGCGCAAACAGCATCAATGTTATATCAGCAATTGCTGGACGTGACACTGGTGCCCAGTGAGCAGGTCAATGCCCAGCAAGTGGCACAGCTATTGGCGGAGTTGGAAAAAGTCAACGCAAACAGTGCTTACACGCAATATGCACGTTTATTAGCGGCAAAAGTTGCGGTGGACAATAAGCAACTGGCTGATGCTGCTCTTGAGCTTGAAAAAGTTTTAGCTAAGCCCGCCAATGATACTTTGGCCGAGCTTGCTCGCCAGCGGTTAGCCCGTGTCTTGCTGGCTCAAGAACAAGCTGAGCAAGCATTGCAGTTGCTGGATGCTAAAGTGCTGCCGGCATTTGTGGCAACCCGAGAAGAGTTACGTGGTGATGTTTTAGTTGCTTTACAGCGTCCAGCAGATGCCAAAGCAGCCTATGAGCAAGCTCGTGAAGCGCTGAAGTCTGATTCAGCAGGCGGCAGTTTATTAATGAAACTTGATAACCTAAGTGAAAAGGATGCCTAACTTGAAACAGTACAAGTATATGGCAGTGCTAGTTTTAGCGCTGTTTGCAGTCGGTTGCAGCAGCACCAGTAAAAAAGAGTTAAAACCTCAGGCGCTGGAAAAAATAACTGCAGAAGTTGAGTTGAAAAAAGAATGGAGCACATCCATTGGCGCTGGCCAAGGCAAGTTGTGGAACGCCTTAACCCCTGCGGTGGATGGTGATCTAGTGTTTGTTACCGATGTAAAGGGGCGAGTCTCGGCACTTGATCGTTTTACAGGAAAAACCAAGTGGACGCGTAAGTTAAAACTGGATGTATCCGGTGGCGTTGGTGCGGGTTCCGGTATGGTCTTGCTGGGCACTTTAAGCGGTGATGTCATCGCTTTAGATGCCCACACAGGTGAAGATCTGTGGCGCAGTAAAGTGACCAGTGAAGTGTTGGCGGCACCGGGGACTAACGGTGATGTGGTGATAGTGCAAACCCAAGATGACCGTTTGATCGCTTTAGAAGCTGCATCGGGTCAACAGCGGTGGATCTTTGACAGCACTCCAGCCCTGTTGACCTTGCGTGGCAGTGCGACACCCATTGTGACTGATTATGTGGTATACGCTGGGTTGACCACTGGTAAAGTGATCGCCATTGATACTCAGCGTGGTTTGCCCATTTGGGAGCAGCGTATTGCGGTACCCACAGGGCGCACAGAGTTAGAGCGCATGGTTGATATCCACGGTGATTTATTACTGTCCGGTAACACTTTATATGTGGTCAGTTATCAGGGGCGCTTAGCTGGCTTAGACCCGCAAAGTGGCCAAATACTCTGGCAGCGTGAAGCATCCAGTTATGTAGGAGTGGCCGAAGGCTTCGGTAATGCCTATGTCAGCTTAGCCAGTGGCGTTGTAGAAAGTATTGATGAGCGCTCAGCAACCGCAATGTGGAGCAATAACGACTTGCTACGCCGCCAGCTGTCAGGGCCAACAGTGTTCTCAAGCTATGTTGCAGTGGGTGATTTAGATGGTTATTTACATCTGCTCAGCCAAGTCGATGGACGCTTTGTAGCACGGACAAAAGTGGATGGCAAAGGCATACGGGTGCAACCGTTAGCAGTGGGTGGCTGGTTATATGTTTACGGCAATGGCGGCAAGTTGGTTGCTTTAACCATTAAGTAAACGAGCTGGATACGCGTTGCCTGTCTAACAAAGAGTTTAGCCGCTGTCGTTAGCTCGATAGCGGCTTTTGTGTTTTTTGAATTATCGCTGGAGGAGCCAATGGTTCCCGTAATTGCTCTGGTGGGCCGACCGAATGTCGGCAAATCGACGTTGTTTAACCGCCTGACTAGATCCCGCGATGCGATTGTAGGCGACATTCCCGGCCTAACCCGTGACCGCCAATATGGTGAAGCGCAGTGGCAGGGTCGCAGTTATATTTTGATCGATACTGGTGGGATTACCGGTGACGAGGAAGGTATTGATGCCAAAATGGCCGAACAATCACTGCTCGCGATTGAAGAAGCAGATGTGGTGCTGTTTTTAGTTGATGCCCGTGATGGTTTGTGCCCAGCAGACCAAATGATTGGCGAACATCTGCGCAGGCGTAATAAGACCACTTTGGTGGTGGTTAACAAAGTCGATCATATTGATGAAAATATTGCTCTAGCTGAATTTAGCCCGTTGGGGCTTGGTCAATCAGTGGCTATTGCTGCGGCACATGGCCGTGGTATTACCCAGATGCTTGAGTTAGGTTTGAGCCATTTTCCCAAAGACCCTGAGCCTGATGAAGTTGATCTCGGCACTATTGTTGAGGGGCAAGAGCTTAAGCGTATTCCAGGTCCAGATGCCAAAGATGGCATTAAAATCGCTATTATTGGTCGGCCGAATGTGGGTAAATCCACCTTAGTCAACCGCATGCTCGGAGAGCAGCGAGTGGTGGTTTATGATGAGCCTGGCACCACTCGAGACAGTATTTACATCCCCTTTGAACGGGGTGATGAAAAGTACACCTTAATTGATACCGCAGGTGTGCGTCGGCGTGGCAGAATCTCAGAGGAAGTAGAAAAGTTCTCTGTGGTAAAAAGTCTGCAGGCAATTAAGGATGCCAACGTCGTAATTTTTGTCATGGATGCCCGCGAAGGCGTGGTGGATCATGATCTGAACTTACTCGGCTTTGCCTTGGAAACAGGGCGGGCGATTGTTATCGCGCTTAATAAGTGGGATGGCATGCAGCCCAGTGAGCGTGAATACGCCAAAAGAGAGTTGGAGCGGCGCTTATACTTTGTCGACTTTGCTGATATTCACTTTATTTCAGCCTTGCATGGTACTGGTGTGGGCCATTTGTATAAATCGGTACAAGATGCCTTTGCTTCGGCCATAGCGCGTTGGCCAACCAATCGCTTGACGCAAATTCTTGAAGATGCAGTGCGTGAGCATCAGCCGCCGATGATTGCTGGACGGCGGATTAAACTGCGCTATGCCCACTTAGGTGGGGCCAATCCACCGCTAATTATTATCCACGGTAACCAGGTGGAGTCTGTGCCGAAAAGCTATATACGTTACTTGGAAAATATTTACCGCCGAGTATTAAAACTGGTGGGTACGCCGATTCGTATTGAGTTTAAGGGCAGTGATAACCCTTATGAAGGTAAGAAAAACAAGCTGAGCGATCGTCAGGTCAATAAAAAACGTCGTTTGATCGCCAATAAAAAGAAAGTTGAAAAGCGTAAAAAGTCTAAGTAAAGCAGGGGTTAGGTGAGGTTTTAGGATCTGCGCTGCTAATGCTGGAAAGTGCTGCACTGTTTTGCCGGTATAAACAGTTGTACATCAGAGCATGAGTATGTGTGCCGTTTTACAGCTGGCAGAAGTACGCAATACAGTCAACCCTGTTAAGGGCACTGCTGACAACTGCTCAGCCTTATTAAGCTGCACAATGGTGCAGGGCTTATTCAAGCTTGGCAGGCAAGGTGCTGTGATAGTTTGTCCCATTCACAGCAGCAGGCCGTAAGCCAATTTATGCTACAGGCTGCTCAGGCTTGTTTGCGTACAGGGATCGGAGGGATATATGTTTAAAAGGTGCTTGACTGAGCCAGTCTAATTATTCACCTGAGCAGGAGAAAAGCATGGGCGATCTAAGTTTATTACCGGACTTGCGTTTGGCCTTACTGCAGGGGCCTTTGGTCTGGCATAACACAGCAGCAAACTTGCAGTATTTTAGCCAATGTCTTGCAGGACTGGATGCGGTTGATTTGGTTTTACTGCCGGAAATGTTTAATACCGGCTTTACCATGGAGTCGGCAACACAAGCAGAACCGGAAATGGGGCCCACAACCCAGTGGTTATTGGACCAAGCACGCCAGTTAAACGCTGTGGTATGCGGTACTCTAATTGTTCAGGTCGCTCAAGGTGATTATCGTAATCGCCTGATTTGGGCACGCCCAGATGGTAGTTTAGCGTTCTATGATAAGCGCCACTTATTTCGTATGGCAGGTGAGCATAAATACTTTACTGCCGGTGAAAAACAACTTCAGATTGAACTAAAAGGCTGGCGCATACGTCCATTGATTTGTTATGACTTACGTTTCCCAGTGTGGAGCCGGGATGCGCAAGGGACTGATTTGCTGTTGTACTTAGCCAATTGGCCGGCAGCACGTGCTGCGGCTTGGAATCGATTATTGCCTGCGCGAGCCATAGAAAACTTGTGTTACGTCGCTGCAGTTAATCGCACTGGTGTGGATCAGCAAGGCTACAGCTACGCAGGTGACAGCCAAGTGTTGGATTTTATGGGGGAGCAGCTATTGTCTGCTGCCGATCAGCCTGGAGTGTTTTATGTTTCATTAGCAGCTGCGCCCTTGGCTAAGTTTAAGCAGCGCTTTCCTGCTTATTTGGATGCGGATGATTTTTCGTTTAACCAATAAAGTGGCTGCAGGGTCAGGACTAAAAAGGAAGGCGATTGGCTCGCGCAATAGGTAGGTGATCTATTGTTAAATACTTACGGATGTATGCTTGCAAGATCATTGGTAGCTTATTTATTCTGTTAATAATATAAGTTTTCTCATGATCTTTGTTAATATAGAGTCAAATGAAAACAGCATACTTAGAGTTTTCGAGTTGAACTGTGTATGTTGGTGTTTAAAGGCAGTATAAGGTTGTTTATTTGGCGTGGTTGGTGGCGTAGGCGTATGCGAGCAACCACGTGTGTAGGGTTGTGAAGCCCTTTTTGTTTACTTCTGGAGTGCATGTATCTCATGGATATCGGTCTACGTGAATGGTTGTTTGTTATCGGTATTATTGTAATTGTTGCTGTGTTATTTGATGGCTGGCGACGTATGAGCGGTAATAAAAGCAATCTGAAGTTTCGTTTGGATCGTAACTTGGCCGATTTGCCTGATGAGGAAAACTCTGAAATTTTAGGCCCAGTGCGTACGGTAAAGAAACGTGAGCCGTCCTTAAGCGCAGATGATGAGCTTGATCTTGGTCTGCATGCAGATAGTGCCGCGCGCAGCGGTCATGACGCTGGAATGCTAGCAGCTGCAGATCAGCCTGGTGAGGCAGTGGTAACGTCTTTGGCCAATCCATATGACGATATCGTTGACGAGCGACAGCTTGAGCCTGAAACAGAACAAGGGCCAGACGATTACGAAGAAATTTTAATTATTTATGTTGCCGCCCGTAACCCTGAAGGTTTTAAAGGGCCCGCTTTACTGCAAAGCATTCTTGAGAGTGGTTTACGCTTTGGTTCTATGGATGTCTTCCACCGTCATGAAAGTATGACGGGCAAGGGTGAGAAACTATTCTCGATGGCCAATGCGTTAAATCCAGGTACGTTTAACTTAGACGATATGGATATGTTCAGTACCCGCGCAGTGTGTTTCTTTATGGGTTTACCGGGGCCGCGTAATAGCCGTCAAGCCTTTGACTTAATGATTGCCGCGGCGCGCAAGCTAGCTAAAGAACTGGATGGTGATCTTAAAGACGATCACCGCAGTGTGCTAACGGCACAAACAATCGAACATTACCGTCAGCGGATCGCCGACTTTGAGCGTCAGCAGTTAACACAGAAGTTATAAAGACAAATATTTTGCTAGTTTAAAAGGGCAGCTGCGGCTGCTCTTTTTGTTTGAGTGTTGGGTTATGAGTTCAAATAACAGTATCGCTACACGTATCACACAATTGCGCCATGCCATTGAGCAACATGATTACAGTTATTATGTGTTGGATGCACCTCAGGTGCCTGACAGTGAGTACGACCGCCTCTTTACCGAGTTGCGTGAGCTTGAGGAGCAGAGTCCTGAACTGATCAGCCCAGATTCACCCACGCAACGTGTGTCTGGACAACCCTTAGCTGCGTTTCAACAAGTGCAGCATCAAGTGCCGATGTTAAGTTTGGCTAATGCGTTTGCCGAAGAACAGGTGTTAGAGTTTGCGCAGCGGGCTGAAGAATCGCTGCGTAAAGCTGATGTTTCCGGTGATTTATTTGCTGCAGACAGTACCTTGGAGTTTTGCTGCGAGCCTAAGCTGGATGGTTTAGCGGTGAGTATCAGCTATGAACATGGTGTTTTAGTCCGTGCAGCCACCCGTGGTGACGGGCAAACCGGTGAAGATATTACTGCTAATGTGCGCACCATTCGTAATGTGCCACTTAAATTACAAGGTAAAGGCTGGCCAGAGTTTTTAGACGTGCGCGGCGAAGTCTATATGCCTAAGAGTGGTTTTGCCGCGCTGAACCAGCGTGTTATCGCTGCCGGAGAAAAAGCATTTGCTAATCCACGCAATGCTGCCGCCGGTAGTTTGCGTCAGTTGGACTCGAAGATTACTGCGAGCAGACCTTTAGAGTTCTGTTGCTATGGCACCAGCACCGAGGGTATAGCTGATCGACATAGCAGCACCCTGGAACGCTTGCGTGACTGGGGGATTAGCATCAGCCCTGAGTTGAAAGTAGTAACAGGCATTCAGGGGTGCTTGGATTATTACGCCGATATTGGTGAGCGGCGCATGCAGCTGCCCTACGATATTGATGGCGTGGTATTTAAAATTGATGGGTTGAATCAGCAGCGCAGTTTAGGTTTTCGTGCCCGTGAACCACGCTGGGCTTTGGCCTATAAATATGCTGCGCAAGAAGAAATTACTCAGCTGTTGGCTGTAGAGTTTCAAGTGGGGCGTACCGGTGCGGTAACCCCAGTGGCTCGCTTACAACCGGTGCATGTGGGCGGTGTTATGGTGGCCAACGCTACGCTACACAATATGGATGAAGTGGCGCGCTTGGGTATTATGATTGGTGATAGCGTGATTGTGCGTCGTGCCGGTGATGTGATTCCACAAATCACCCAAGTGGTGCTTGAGCGGCGCCCAGCGGATGCGCGCGCTATAACCATGCCAGCACAGTGCCCAGTGTGCGGGTCGCAGGTGGAGCGCACGCAGCTGGTGCGACGCAGCAAAAATAAACAAGTGCGCAGTGCTGGTGCGGTATGGCGCTGTATGGGTCGCTTAAGTTGTCAGGCACAACTGCAACAAGCGCTGCTGCATTTTGTGTCACGCCGGGCCATGGATATTGATGGTCTAGGTGAGAAAATTATTGAGCAATTGGTTGCCCGTAAACTGGTGGCCTCGCCAGCAGATTTATACCGTCTGACGTACGCGCAAGTTATCGAGCTGGATGGTTTTGCTGACTTATCCGCACGAAACTTATTGACTGCTATTGCCGCTAGTCAGCAGCCAAGTTTGGCCCGCTTGATTTTTGCTTTAGGCATTCCTGATGTGGGTGAGGAAACTGCTAAGGTTTTAGCCCGTGCTTTAGGCTCTTTGCAGCGTTTGCAAAAGGCCTATCCACAAACTTTATTGTGGCTGCCAGAGGTGGGTAATGAAGTGGCCCATGAAATTGCCAGCTTCTTTGCTGATGAGCACAATCAGACAGTGTTGGCTGATTTAGCTGAATTGGGTGTTCAGCCCATTGATGAGGGCGAGCCAGACGCACAGTTTCAAGGCTGCGCAACTTTGGCTGGTTTTATTGAGCAGTTTTATATTGCTGGAGTGGCGCGCACCACTGCGCAGCGTTTGGCTGAGCATTTTACCACTGTGGATGCCTTGTTTTCTGCAGACTGGTTGGCACTGACTGCCGTTGAACGTTTGTCAAAAAACACTGCGCAGGCTGTTGCAGAGTTTATTCAACAAGAGGGTCAGCGTGAGCAGGCCTTGCAGCTTGAACGCCAGTTGCTGGAGTTTGGTATGCATTGGAACTGTCAACGGAATACGGCACCCGTAGCGCCCTTAGAAGGGCAAACTTGGGTGTTGACCGGTACCCTTGAAGACTTAACCCGTGCCCAAGCCAAAACACGCTTGGAGCAACTTGGGGCTAAAGTTGCAGGCTCGGTGTCGTCACGAACCAGTTGTGTGGTGGCCGGTAGCAGCGCAGGCTCTAAGCTGACGCGAGCGCAAGAGCTGGGTTTAACAGTATTGGATGAGGCTGCTTTTTTGCAAAAACTACTAGAGCTGGAAGGGCAATAACAAGCATTCACAGTCTGACTGACTGGGGTTTTGTAGCATTGTCAATGTTGCTCATTGAGTTTGTCTCTCAAGGGTCAAGCTGCTATTAAAAGATAAATGTATAGGGAAATATTCCTTCCCACACTACCCTTAGGATATGACTTTGGCGACCTGCCTGAACCGTTTCCTTAGCTTAAATTTATCGAGTGCGCCACATGCCGGCTGGCTCAGCGAGGAAAAGTGCTGCTTGAGCCTTATAACGGTATGGATTTAGCGCAATAAGGCGTTAGCAGCAACGCAGTAAGCAATTAGCGTAAGGCATACACAGGCATTAGATAGGTGTATGCTGATTCTGTAAGTTAAGCCAATGTGTTGTTTTTGGAGGAGCAGATGAGCGAGCCAATTCATGTTGAACATAATCCTCAGCAGCAGTGTTTTTCAGCTGAGGTGGATGGTTATAAGGCATTATTAGAGTATCGCAAGGTTGATGAGCATAGCATGGATATCCATCACACTTATGTGCCTAATGAACTGCGGGGGCAAGGCGTAGCTGGAGTACTGGCCAAAACGGCATTGGATTATGCTAAACAGCAGCAGTTTAAAGTGATACCCAGTTGTTCGTATATTGCAGCTTATCTAAAGCGCCATCCGCAATAATTTTCATACCCAGCATAAAACGCTCAGCTCAATGAACTGGGCGTTTTATTTTGTATGTTACTGTTTAGCTGCGTTGGCGGGCAGGTAAAATATCTTTGAGTTTTTCGCGCATGGCCCGGATGCTTTTTTCTGTGGTGTCCCAGTCAATGCACGCATCAGTAATGGACACGCCATACTTCAGTTGGCTTAAGTCATCACCGATCGACTGGTTACCCCAGCCCAAGTGACTCTCAACCATCAGGCTACTGATGGACTTGTTACCATCAACAATTTGATTGGTAATATTGTCCAGTACCAAAGGCTGCAATGCCGGGTCTTTATTGGAGTTGGCATGGCTGCAGTCAACCATAATATTAGGTTTGATCTTGGCTTTAAGCAGTTCTTGCTCACAGATTGCAACGCTAACCGAATCGTAGTTGGGCTTGCCATTACCACCGCGCAAGACCACGTGGCCATAATGGTTACCTTTGGTGGTGACAATGGAAACACCGCCTTGCTGGTTAATGCCTAAGAAGCGGTGCGGATTGGAAACTGATTGCAGAGCATTGATCGCAACTGTCAAACCACCATCGGTACCATTTTTAAAGCCAACCGCAGACGATAGGCCCGAGGCCATTTCACGGTGTGTTTGTGATTCAGTGGTACGTGCGCCAATGGCCGACCAGCTGATCAAGTCTTGCAAATACTGCGGGGAAATTGGGTCAAGGGCTTCGGTGGCGGTGGGCAAGCCCTTTTCCGCTAAATCCAGCAGCAGTTGGCGACCTATATGTAGGCCTTCTTCAATTTTAAAAGAGTCATCTAAGTAGGGGTCGTTAATTAGACCTTTCCAGCCCACAGTGGTACGTGGCTTTTCAAAATACACCCGCATCACTAAAAAGAGCGTGTCAGACACTTCGTCTGCCAAAGCCTTGAGGCGGTCTGCATATTCATGGGCTGCTTTTAAATCATGGATAGAACAGGGGCCAATCACAATAAATAAGCGGTGATCTTTACCACTTAAAATATCACGCACAACTTGGCGACCGTGAGAAACGGTGCGCTGTGCTTGCTCGCTGAGCGGTATTTTTTTCTTGAGTTGCTCTGGAGTGATTAGTGTCACATTAGAAGCAATATTTAAATCATCGATTGGTAAATCAGCCATCGTCGTCTTTGTCTCACTCGCAGGTCAGAATGGAATACGCCGAGTCATGCTACTCAGCGCGATAAGTATAATCTAAAAGTCTTAAACCATACCGCTTTGGCTGCGGTAACGAAAGGCCTATATTGGCCATAGTATACGCTACAGGCACTGCAAATAGGGGATTTAGGGCGGATAAAGTGGGGGCAATTGCTCATCACTGTCAGTGCTGTCTGCCTCAACGAAAGATAAATCCCGTATTGCCTGTAATAACTCCTGTCCTTGCCAGTTGCTATTGTTCTCGCTGTATAAGGCACTGTTTAAAGCGTCTAAGGCAACTTCAAGACTGCTGCTGCGAGCCGCCATGCTGGCCAGAGACTCTGGGTACTGGCGCGCCCAAGCATCTAGAGCTTGGCGGGTACTGACGGGGTCGTTAGCGAGACATGCGCGTTTTAAATCATCCTGTAAGCTGCGCCGGCTTGGAGCATTGCCACTGTTCACCATAGCAACAGCCGGTTGGTGTCGTGCGCGCCACCATAGGCTAAAGCCAATGATAGATAACAGCATAAATAACGCACTGAGTGATTGCCACAAAAAGAGCTGTTGTTGCGGCAAAAGAAACACTGCTGGAGAGGTGCTGTTGCTGGCAGAGAGTGGAACAAATTCTTGGTTGTTGGGTTGAGCGAGCACTTGCAGCTCTTGTTGCGCAAGCTCTACATATTCCAACTGATCAAGCTGAGTATTCCACCATGGCAGTTTAATAGCTGCTAATTGATAGTGGCCAGCGGTTTGAAAAACGAAAGCGTGTCGCTCATCACGGCTACTGACTAAACCATGCTCAGTAAATTGGTGACTGAAGGATGGCTTATCAATATAGACCTTATATGTGCTGGCAGACTCTGGAGTAAGGGCTGGCAATTGTGAGCTGGGTAAGCCTTGTGCCGAGAGTTTAAGTTGGCGTGTGGTAGCACTGCCAGCGGTGATGCTGGGTGGCGTCCACGTCTGTTGCAGAGCAATATGCTGGGCCGGCAGCCACTGCGCATCTTTCGGGTAACTGACAGGAATGTCTTTAACCTGCACTGGAATGCGGGCTGACTTGACCTCAATCCGTTGCCCTGGTTGTGCACTAAAAGGCTTTAGAGAGTGCGGGTCGTGGCCGGCTAAGGTGGCAGAGAACGTTTGTGCAGGAATTTCAACTGCGCCACTTTGTTGTGGGAAAATGGCATAACTGATCTCAATGACACCATGACGCACACCATTGATGTGTTGTTCAAAAGTGCGTGGTTTGCCCAGTTGCTCAACGCGAGCGTTATCGATTAACAGTGGGGTTAGATTGCTATCGGCAAACAAGGGCACTGCGTGATAAATCCGCAAGGTGAGTAGCAACTGTGCTTGTACAAACACCGATTCCTGATCAACTTGCGAGTCGATATAAACCGGCTCAAGCGCTGGCAGACCATTATCTTTAAATGCGCTGATGGATAAATTGATGGGGGTGCTTTGCAGTTCACCTAAGCTGAGCGGAGGAATAATGACAAAGCCGGTTTGTTTAGGCAGCAAAGTCAGTATCCATTGCGTGACAGGGCGCTGCGAATCAGTTAAACGGTTCATTTGCTTGCTGGAGAGCAGCTCGAAAAAAGGCTCCAGTGGTGTGAGGTCTGGAACCAAAAACTGCGTGGGATCATCGGATTCTAAAATCAACTCAACACTTTCACCGGCATTGAGCTGGGTGCGATCGACACTTGCAGTAAAGCTTGCGGCCTGTACTTGCGCGATACATACAAGCATCAGCCAAGCTATACAGCAAGCCAGTTTGCGTGAGATCAAGGTTGGGTCTCCTGCATCGTTTGCTCATACCAGAATTTGCGTTTTAATAATTCGCTGGGATTGTCTGGAATTTGTTCCAACCAGCTTTCTAAGTGCAGCGGCTGCTCTGTAGCTAGAGTGGGATCCTGTTGTGCAGACGGCTGCTGTTGAGTGGGCTGCGCCCCTGTTTGTGCCATAATGGAGGCTTGCGGGCTCTCTGCAGTGGCGGCCTCTGCTTGTCCATCTTGATCATTCTCAACCGCTGATGCAACAGCTGTTGCAGAGGCTGCGACGGCACTGGCTGGGCTGTCCTCGGTTTCTGTTGCTGAGCTGATCGGCTCTGCAGCAGTCTGTGCTTGGGCCGTGGCTAAATGCTCTTCAATAAAGGTGAGGTTGTACTGGGCCGCGAGCATATCCGGTGCTTGGCTCAGCGCGAGCTGGTAAGCCTGCATCGCTTCTGGCAGTAAGCCTGCCAACGCTAAAGCGTTGCCTCGGTTGTAATGTGCTGTTGGGCTATCAAAGAGGGCAAAGAGTTCTGCAGCTGCAGGGTAGTCTTCTGCTAAGTAAAGAGCTGTTGCGCGCCATTGTAGATCAGTAAAGTGCTCAGCAGCCAGGGCGGGCTGCTGAGCCAGCAGCTTGGCACCTTGCTGGTCAGGGCGCAGCCATAAATCATCTAAACTGAAAGCAAATACTTGCATGGGTAATAAGCAGACCAACAACAGCAGTAGAAGGCTGCCGCGTCGAGCAAAAAGTGCAGCAAGCACGATAATGGGGAAAATAAACCAGTAACCTTGATCGTGCTGACGTTGGCTTTGCCCTGCTGGGGTGGTGGTAAAGTTACTTTCGGTTAGAGTGAGTAAGTCTAAAGCCTGCAAGTCACTGTCATCACTGCTAATTTGGCTATAAGGGCTGTTGCTGTGTTGGCTTAGCAGTTGCAATGATGTTTCATTCAGGCGACTGAGCACTATAGCTCCTGTGCTGTCGGTAACAAAATGGCCTTGGGCAGCATCAATAATGGGTGCCCCTGCAGTGCTGCCAACGCCCATAATTTTGAATTGTAGCGATTGTTGTTGCAGCAGTTTTTCGATCGCTTTTTGCTCGCTAACGGATACTCCAGTGCTGATCAGTAAGATCTGTCCTGTGCCTTGCGCACCGTGCTGGAGCAATTCGAGCGCACGTTGGACAGCTAAATCAGCGCGTTGTCCAGGTTCTGGCATCAGCTCTGGATGGAGCGCTTGTAAAAGATTTTTACTGGTGAGTAAGTCATTGCTTAGAGGTACCAAAGTGTGAGCGCTACCTGCGTAAACTACCAGTGCGGTATAAGCCGTTTGCCGCTGCTCGAGTAATCCCATAATTTTGTCTTGCACATGCTGCAAACGACTGGGAGGTAAGTCATTGGCTAACATATCTGGCGTCAGCTGGATGACAATCACTAAAGGCGCAAAATGGCGTTCCGTCGTCGGTGACTCTGTGGTTGTATGCCAACTGGGGCCCAATAAGGCCAGTAAGGCGAAGAGCCACGCACAGCCTAACAGCCCGTATCTAAGGTTGGGCTGACGCGGGCTATGTTGCTTAAGTAAAACAGCATGAAAGGCTTTTGGCAGTAAAGTGTGCCAGTCGTGCTGGTTTTTATGCACCCTAGACAGCGCCAACAATAGTACTAGGCCCACAGGAGCACAGAGCAGCCAGTACAGGCGGGTCCATTCGGGCCAGTTACTGAGCATCGACATCAGGTGTGCTCCTGTGAGTGACTGTTGGACGCTGTGCGCTATAGATGCGTTGCGCGGCCCAGAACAAGCTGAGCAGAAAAGCAGCGCTTAAGGGCCAGTGGTAGAGTTCGCTAATCTTACGTTGTGGCGCCTGGTAGCTGGAGCTGGGTTCAAGTTGGCTGAGACTGTGTTGAATATCAATAAAGTCGTTACTGTCGGTGACATGAAAATATTGGCCAGCAGTGAGCTGAGCAATATCCATTAAGCTTTGTTCATCCAGCTCCAAGCTGCTGCTATCGGTAAGTTTTTCTAGATCACTGCTTGCACTGCTGCCAATGCCCAGAGTGTAAATTTTAATTTGATAACGGGCGGCTAATTGTGCCGCAGCAGCGGGGGACATAACCCCACTATTATTTGCTCCATCGGTGATTAACAGTAGCACCCTTTGCTCAGCAGGCCGCTGGCGCAAACGCTTAATGGCTAAGCCAATGGCATCGCCAATTGCAGTGGTAGTGCCGGCAATGCCAGGTTGCGCTTCTTGCACCCAGGTGCGGACACTTTGGTGGTCATAGGTTAGGGGCGCTTGTAGGTAGGCTTGCGAACCAAATAGGATCAAGCCGATGCGGTCACCTTGACGTTGAGCGATAAAGTTATCTAACCAGAGTTTAACAAAATCCATGCGCGATAGGCTGTTACCGTCCAAAGTCATATCGCTGTAGAGCATGGAGCTTGATACATCCACTGCAATCAATAAATCGCGGCCTGTGATCGGGCGCTGCTGTAGCTCGCCATGTAACTGTGGGCGGGCACAAGCGAGGATTAATAACAGCCAGATTAAACTATATAGCGTGACTTGACTGCACCAACGCTTCCACCCTGAGACTTGAGCGGCGCGCTCTAATTGCTCTAATTCCTGATAAAAAGGCACACTCAGTTCGGTCCCGGACTCCGCTACGGGTGGGGCTAAAGTACGAATCAACCAAGGTAAAGGCAATAGCACAAAGAGCCACGGCCAAGCGAACTCAAACATATTTACGAATCCAAATATCGATGGCCTGCTGCAGTTGAGTAATGGACTTATCGTCTAAACGGCAGTCCGGCTGGTAGGCCCCTTGAACTAAAATCATCCAGCGGGTTAAACCAGCAGCAGGGCAGCGACTGTCTAAAAATGCCAGCCATTCACGGCCACTGAGGGTGTGACTGGCGTATTCAGGGTAGCGTGCAGCACAAATACGTTTCAGCAATTGATTGAGCTGTTGCAGCCAGGGGCCTGCTTGCTCACCGCCATAGGGTTTTGTTAGGGCATGCAATTGGGCTAAAGCACTTTCACGCAAGGGGTCGTCACTGGGTTGCAGTGTTTTTGCCTTGCTTGCATAAGTTATATAGCACCCCGTAGCAACAGCCACTAACACAAGGCCGGCCAGCAGCCACCAACCCGGGGCTGGGGGCCACCAATGAATGGGTGCCGGCAGAACAATGGGTTGCAGCTGCTCCGGGCTGATCATCTCGGGTCCTTAGCGCTGTGTGCTTGCAGGTTGACGGCCTGCAACTGTTCAAGCAGGGATGTGCGGGTGCTCAGTGGCAGTAAAAAAGCGTTGCTGTGTTGCGCCACATCGTGCCAAGCAGCTTGATAGGCCGCACCGGCTTGCTGCCATTGCTGGCGTATATTAGCGTTTTGACTATCGATACTCAGGCTGTTGGCGCCAAGACGGAAGCGCGCCTGTACAAGGTCAGGTAGAGTGTGTTCCAGCGGATCTGAGAGCGGCAATAACACCAGCTCAGTGTGTTTGGCTAAGTGACTGAGTTGTAAAGCTGTGGCCTTATTTAAATGGCGTTCATTGCAAATTAAAATGATTAAACTGCCTGGACGACTGAGCTGTTGAGCGTGCTGTAGAGCTTGTGGCAGTGGATTGTTTAATGCAGCAGTGGGTGGCTGCTGCAAACGTTGGTTGGCATCGGCAATAGCGCGAAGAAAGAGAAGCACGCTGTGCCTATTGCGCTGAATAGGCACATGCTGAACATTGTCTTGATCAAACACCAAGCCACCCACACGATCATTATTTTGCAGACTGGCCCAAGCAAATAAACTTGCTGCTTGTGCAGCCAAGACTGATTTAAAACAGCCGGTGCTGGCAAAAAACAAATGTAAACTTTGCTCAACCAGAATAAAAGTTGGCCGTTCCCGTTCTTCATGGAATATTTTAGTATGTACTTTGCCGGTGCGTGCGGTCACACGCCAGTCAATACTGCGTGCGTCATCACCGCTTTGGTAAGCGCGAACTTGATCAAAATCCATTCCTCGACCACGCAAACGAGAACGGTGTAAGCCTAATAAAGTGCCGGGCTGGTGCGTGCTATGCAACAGTTCAAACTTATGCAAGTAATGCCGCATACCCAGTAAGTGCTGCAGGTCAATGTGCGTGCGGCCTTGCGTCTCCATTAGGCAACCGCAACCACGTCAAGTAGGTGTTGTAAAACTTGGTCTTGGTCAATGCCAGCAGCTTGGGCTTCAAAGGATAAAATAATCCGGTGACGTAAACAGTCAAACAATACTGCTTGGATATCTTCTGGGCTGACAAAATCGCGGCCCGACAACCAAGCATGGGCGCGAGCGCAACGGTCAATGGCAATTGAGCCGCGCGGGCTGGCGCCAAAGCGAATCCATTGCGCTAAATCAGCATCGAACTTAGCTGGGGTGCGTGTGGCAATCACCAATTGCACTAGGTACTCTTCCATGGCATCTGCCATATATAAGTTTAGAACTTCTTCCCGGGCCGCATAAATAGACTCTTGACTGAGCTGTTGCGGTGGTTTTTCTTCGCCGCGCAAGGCATTGCCCCGAGCTTGTTGCAAAATCTTACGTTCTATTTGCGCATCAGGAAAATCAATTTTAATGTGCATTAGAAAGCGGTCCAGTTGAGCTTCCGGCAGCGGGTACGTGCCTTCTTGTTCAATGGGGTTTTGTGTTGCCATAACTAAAAATAAATCCGCCAGTGTATAGGTATTATTACCGACACTGACTTGATGTTCAGCCATTGCTTCGAGCAATGCCGACTGTACTTTGGCTGGAGCACGGTTTATTTCATCGGCTAAAATCAAATTATGAAATACCGGCCCTTGCTGGAACTCAAACAACCCGCTTTCAGGTCGATAGATATCTGTGCCAGTGATATCGGATGGCAATAAGTCAGGGGTAAACTGAATGCGCTGAAAACTGGCTTCTAAACCTTCAGCCAAATGTTTAATTGCTTTGGTTTTCGCTAAACCTGGTGCGCCTTCCACCAATAAATGTCCGTCAGCCAGCAAGGCAATCAATAAACGATCAACTAAACGATCTTGACCGAGTACTTGACTGGTGAGGTAGTTGCGTAACGCAAGCAAGGCTTGAAGAGGGGACATAAGGTGTCTTTCCAATGCAAGGGGTCTAACCAGCAGTGTAATGCATGTATTGGGCTTTTGTGTATGCAGTATCAGTCAGTGGCCCGCAGCAGGTTAAAAAGCAGCAGGACAGTTAAACTCTAAACGTTGCTTTGACTGAGGGTGGGTTAGGCTTAATTGGCTGGCATGTAAGCATAAGCGCGAGGCTGCTTGCAGTGCTTGCTGGTGGGCATACAGCACATCACCGAGGATTGGGTGGCCCAACGCTTGCAGATGTACTCTAAGCTGATGCGAGCGACCGGTATAAGGATTAAGTTCAATACGGCAATGCTCATGCTGGCGCTGCAGTAGCTTCCAGTAGGTCAGAGCGTATTTGCCTTGCTGATGGTCAACAATTTGCCGTGGTTTATTCGGCGGATCATAACGCAGAGGTAACTCAATTTGTCCAGTGTCTTGAGTCGGTTGCCCCCAGCATAAGGCGACATAACGCTTATCAATTTCACGGTCATGAAACTGGCGTGAAAGTTCACGGTGCGCTTCAGCGTTTCGAGCAAGCACCATCAAACCTGTGGTTTCCCAGTCGAGACGGTGCACAATAAGCGCGTCTGGATAACCATTTTCTTGCAAGCGCGTGATTAAACAGTCTTTATTGTCAGCAGCTCGGCCTGGCACAGAGAGCAGTAAAGTGGGCTTATTGACAACCAGTAGGTGTGGGTCTGTGTAGATGATCTCAATGCTGGACAGTGGCATAAGCAACCCTGTAAATAAACTTAGCGGCCATATGGCCGCCAAATGTTAACTGCAGCAACCAACCGAGCTTAACGGTCAGGCAGGGTGATATTGAGCTCAAGAATAGAGCAGCTGCCGTGGCTATCTAAGGCAACCTGTACTTGGTCTTGGTCAATATTCACGTACTTGCGAATCACTTCAACCAGCTCTTTTTGCAAGGCAGGTAGGTAATCCGGCTCGTCGCGCTGGCCACGCTCGTGAGCCACGATGATTTGTAGCCGCTCTTTAGCAAGGGATGCGGTAGGGGCTTTCTTACGGGCCCTAAAAAAATCTAGAATGCTCACTCTTTACCTCCGAACATGCGCTTGAGGAAGCCTTTTTTCGGCACTTCCAAGAAGCGGTGTGGGACTTCTTTGCCTAAAAGACGGTCAACCGCATCACTGTATGCTTGGCCGGCATCACTGTCGTCATCAAGAATTACTGGAACACCTTGGTTAGAGGCTTTAAGTACTGCTTGAGACTCAGGGATGACACCAATCATTTGAATAGAAAGAATTTCTTCAACGTCTTCTACGCTGAGCATTTCGCCACGGGCGACACGCTCTGGGCAATAGCGCGTTAATAGCAAGTGCTCACTAATAGGCTCACGGCCTTCTTCAGCGCGTTTGGATTTGCTGGAGAGTAGACCCAACATACGGTCTGAGTCACGCACCGAGGATACTTCTGGGTTGGTCACGACAATGGCCGCATCCGCCAAATACATGGCTAAGTGCGCACCTTTCTCAATCCCAGCAGGTGAATCGCAGATCACATACTCAAATTGCTCAGCAAGTTCGGTGAGGACTTTCTCAACACCTTCTTGAGTTAGAGCATCTTTATCACGGGTTTGGCTGGCGGCTAAAATGTATAAATTTTCTAAGCGCTTATCTTTGATCAGCGCTTGATTGAGCGTGGCATCGCCATTGATAACGTTAACAAAGTCGTAAACTACGCGGCGTTCACAACCCATGATTAAGTCAAGGTTGCGCAAGCCGACGTCAAAGTCGACAATTACAGTACGGTGTCCACGTAATGCGAGGCCTGTGCCAATGGCTGCGCTGGTAGTTGTTTTGCCAACGCCACCTTTACCTGAAGTTACAACAAGAATCTTAGACAAGCGGGTCACCTTATTAATATAGAGTAAAGGGTTGTTGAAGAGTTGATTATAAAGTGTTCATCAACACAAAGGTATAACTTAAAGAGCAGAGAACTCTAACTGCTCATCAATTAAGCATATTTGTGTTGCTTTGCCCCATAAAGGGTCGCGGCGCAGATCCTCCGCAACCTTATAATGCCCTGCGATAGATAGCATTTCTGCGCCCATTTGCTGGCAAAATATGCGTGCCTCAAGGTTACCATTAATGCCCGCCAAAGCGCGGCCGCGTAAGGGAGCATATACATGGATGTTGCCATCGGCTAATAGTTCCGCACCGGCACTGACTGCAGCCAGAACAATTAAATCAGCATTTTTCGCATAAATTTGTTGGCCACTGCGGATGGGCTGGGTAATGATCTTGGCGGGCGCAAAGACAGACTCGCTTGGCTCGTCATTGCTTGGTGCCGCGCAGATGGGGCGTTCCCGCGCACCGGTTGGTGCAATAACGGCTAAATCTAAACTCTGGGCGGCACTGATATAAATAGGATCTAAAGTGCGTAGCGCCAAGGTTAGCATGCCATGTTGACGGCAGATGCTTAAGAGACGTTCCAGATCTAATGGTTCTGTACTGGGTGCGCACTTGTCTAAGGCTAAAATAATCGGTGCATCTTGGAAAAATTGCGGCGCTTGCTTTACTTTCTCTGCCAGCTGCGTGTCTAGGCGGTTAAGATCATTCACTGATAGTTCTAGAACAGTTAAGGCAAGCATGCTGCCTTTAAGTTGAAAGACTGGTGCACTTGCAAGAGGATCGACTTGATTCATTGATGGCTCTATGTGTTTTGAAATAAAAAAGAGTTATAACGCTAAGCATGGCAGGCTGCAAATGAATAAGCCATGTAGAATACGAATTTTTACGCTGTTTGGTATATAGAGTATGAAGCATTCTGGGTTTGATATTGCCTTTTTACATCCGCGTTATTGGTTATTATGGCTGGGATTAGCACTTTTATGGTTGCTGACCCAGCTGCCGTACCGGGTGTTATTGGCTTTAGGCCGAGGTTTAGGAGTGCTGATGTTGTATGGCGCAGCCAGTCGTCGGCATATTGTCACGCGCAATATTGAATTATGCTTTCCTGAGCTAAGTGAGACTGAGCGTAAACAATTGGTGAGCGAGAACTTTGCCTCCATGGGGATCGCTTTTTTTGAAATGGCGATGAGCTGGTGGTGGCCGAAAAAACGTTTGCGTCGTTTAGTCAAAATAGAGGGCTTAGAACACCTTGAGGCGGCGCAAGCACAAGGCCAAGGGGTTATTTTAATGGCCATCCATTTTACCACCCTGGAGATTGGTGCAGCTTTGCTAGGGCAGCGTCACACCATTGATGGCATGTACCGTGCTCATAAAAACCCCGTCTTTGATTATGTTCAACGCCGCGGCCGTGAGCGGCATAATGCTGACGCCCAAGCCATTGAGCGTGAAGATGTGCGGGGGATGATTAAAGTCCTACGTCAAGGACGCGCCATTTGGTATGCGCCGGATCAAGACTATGGTCCAAAATTGAGTGTGTTTATACCCTTATTTGGCGTGCCGGCTGCTACAGTAACTGCAACCAGTAAATTCGCTAAACTGGGACGGGCGCAGGTGATACCCATGCAACAAACCCGTTTGCCTAAAGGTCAAGGGTATTTAATTAAGCTTGAGCCACCTTTAGCTGACTTTCCGGGTGAGTCTGATGAGCAAGATTGTTTACGCCTGAACCAGTGGATTGAAGGTGCTATTAGCGAGCAGCCTGAGCAATACTTATGGGCGCATCGCCGCTTTAAAACTCGACCTGAAGGTGAGGCGAAGCTGTATTGAAGATAGACGAGCCGGCAGTTGCGCCCAAACTGGCGCAAGATGCTAAAAAATCAGCCACCACAGGTTTGATACTATCCGGTGGTGGCGCGCGCGCTGCTTATCAAGTGGGGGTCTTGTCAGCTATTGCGGACTTATTACCAAAGTCGGCAGAAAACCCTTTTCAAGTCATTATTGGAACCTCTGCAGGTGCGATTAATGCCGTCAGCCTAGCCAGTGGTGTATTGGATTTTCAGCAGTCCATTCGTAAGCTGACCTCGATCTGGCAAGGTTTTCAGAGTAATCAGGTGTATCGCACCGATTGGTTAGGGGTGTTGCGTCAAGCGGGGCGCTTTATCAGCCAGCATCTGCTCGGTTTTGGTCGTGGTTTAGAGCCGGTGGCGTTACTCAATAATGCACCATTGCGTGAGCTGTTACTCAAAGAATTGGATTTCAGTGGCATTAATTGTGCGGTAGCGCGGCGTAAATTAAAAGCAGTGGCCATTACTGCGTTTGCCTACCAATCGGGGCAGGCGGTGACCTTTTACCAAGGGCAGGGCAATATTGAACCTTGGGCGCGTCATCGCCGCCATGGTGTCCCTGCGCGCTTGCGCATTGAACACCTTATGGCCAGTTCAGCGATACCTCTGTTGTTCCCGCCGGTGCGTTTAAATCATGAGTATTTCGGTGACGGTGCAGTGCGTCAGGCTGCGCCCATTAGTCCAGCGCTGCATTTAGGTGCCGAGCGTGTCTTAGTGATAGGTGTGCGCAGTCAAATGCAAGAAACACAAAGCATTCCTTTAACCGCACGCCCACCAACCCTTGCGCAAATCGGTGGGCACTTATTAAACAGTACTTTTATTGATAATTTGGAATCAGATTTAGAACTGCTGGAGCGCTTAAATATGCTCGGAGAAATGTTCCCTGCAGAGGACCGTAAAAAGCACTTAGGGCTGTCACCGGTGGAGGTATTGCTTATTTCGCCGAGTAAAAATATTGACGATATTGCAGCCCGCCATCGTCACCAGTTACCGGCTTCAATCCGCTTGTTTTTAAGAGGGCCAGGTGCCATGCGTGCCAGTGGCGGGGGAGTACTGAGTTATTTATTGTTTGAACGTGGCTACTGCAATGAGCTGATTGAGCTGGGCTATCAAGATGCTATGGGCAAAAAAGCTGAGCTGTTAGCCTTTTTAGGCATTGGCCCAGCTTAATTGCGGTAGTGCTTGATCTTTTAGATATTGTCGTTAAGCCCACGGATGGTGCTAGCAACCTGTTGCGTGCGGCAATTTAAGTAGATTGAACTTTGCAGCCATTGCTGGTCCGGATACCAAGAAAACATAAACTGACCACCTTTGAGATTATCCACTACGGTGCGGCCAATTTCAGGACGTACCGCCGGGCAACCTTGGCTACGGCCAATTCGACCTTGGGTTTGAATCCAGTCTGGATTGACGTAGTCAGCGGAGTGAATAACGATGGCGCGTTCACGGGCACGATCATTAAAACCTGGCTCTAAGCCATCCATGCGTAATGAATAACCGTGTTTACCTTGGTAGCTTTCGGAAGTGCGGAATAAACCGATACTGGATTGGTGGCTGCCATTGGTATTAGAAAAACTGGTGGCAAAGTTATTGCCAGAACGGTTACCGTGGGCAACAAAGTCATGTAGAACCAGTTTTTTATCTTGTAGGTCGAAAATCCACATACGTTTTTCGCTGGAAGGAAGCGAGTAATCAATCACCGCTAAGCGATCAGCGGGGTCAGCACCGTGGTTTAGTGCGCATTGCATAGCACTTAAGGCTGTGGATAGAACTTTGCTGTCTAAGGAAGGTGCCGCTTGCGTCAGTTTGTTGGCCAGCTGCTGAGGAATAGTTGCAGCAGTAGCGCCAAAAGCGAATAGACTTGATACAGTGACAAATAAGGAACGAATTAAAAAATGACGATGCATACGAATACTCTCGTTACGGCACAAAAAGTGCTCTGTGAAAATAGAGTCTGAAGTTTTTAAGTTAGGCTTGTGTCGTTGCTTGTTTTTATTGTGTGATACAACTGACCCCGCAGGCGTCTAAATCATTCTAAATCATGCAGTGCGCGCCTAAGCTGCATACAATAACAGCTCATTGAATGGATCTAAACCTTTGCTTAAAAAACACCTATGGTTAACATTGGCTATAAGCCTCTCTCACAGTGCGATCAGCTGGGCACAAGCACCGAGCGAGCCTACACCGGCACTGGCAGAGACGCTTAGCACATGGTCACAAAACTGCGCAGCATTGACTGGGCACCGCCTGTCGGAAAAGTCTATTGAGCAGTTACAAGCACTGTACCAAACCTTTGCTTATGCACCACTGTGGCAAGATGTCGCCGCGCGGCAGCAGCTTGCTGATGCGCTGATAGATACCCGCTATGACGGTTTAGAACCAAAAATGTATCAGCTGGACCGTCTTTTGGCTTTGCAACAAACGCCGACTAGGCCAGTGCATGCATGCGATGAAGTGTTGCTCAGTCAGGGGTATGTACAAGCTTTAACGCACTTGCGTGATGGTATTTTGGATCCGAACGAGGTTGAACCTTACTGGATTGAAGAAACCATTCAGCCTGTGTCTCAGCCCCCCATCAGCGAGGTTGCGGCCCGTGGTGTAGAGGACGTGGCCAAAGTTTTTTCCCAGGTGCGGCCGCAGTTGGCGCTGTATCAAAAGCTTCGAGATGTATTAAAAAGCAGTTATTTATTAGAGCAAGCTGATTGGGGGGTTGTCGCTGCTGGCAAATCGTTGCGTAAAGGGGCGATTGATGCACGTGTACCCCGCTTAAAAGAACGTTTGCAGAGTGCCGGCTATCAAGTCGAGAAAGATATATATGAGCAAGAAATAGTCTTTGCTGAGCAGGCTGCAGAACAGGCAGAGGTGGTTGATCCATTATTGTATAGTGCTGAGTTGGTTGCGGCGGTAAAAGCTTTTCAACAGGACCATTATTTAGAAAGCGACGGTATTGTTGGTCCGGCCACCTTGCGCGAGCTTAATATCAGTCCTGAACAGCGCTTAATGCAGATCAAGGTGAACCTTGAACGTTTGCGTTGGTTTGCGCGCTGGCAAGAGCCCAATATGTTAATTGTGGATATTGCTGGCGCTCGTCTACTGTATTTTCGCGATGGTGATGTGGTCTGGCGCACCCGTACTCAAGTCGGCACAGTGCGGCGGCAAACGCCTTTATTGAAATCGCGGATCACACATTTGACCATCAATCCGACTTGGACTGTTCCGCCAACCATTCTGCGGGAAGATAAACTACCAATTATTCGTCGTGATATTGGTTACTTGGCTCGCAGCAATATGAGTGTGCTGGATTATCAAGGCAATGTGTTAAATCCACACACAGTGAACTGGCAAGCTCCGTCAGGGATTATGCTGCGTCAAGGCCCAGGGCCAAGTAATGCTTTAGGTTTAGTTGCGATTCGTTTTGCTAACCCCTTTACTGTGTACTTACACGACACACCCAGCCAGCATTTGTTTGGCCGCGCTACTCGTACGGTGAGTTCAGGCTGTGTACGGGTTGAGGATGCGCAGCGCTTAGTGGATCAATTACTGTTCACTGCTTCGCCGCAAGAGCGTGAGCGGATTGAGAGAATTCAAGCCAGTGGTAAGACTCGCAATGTTAATCTGCCGCAACCTGTGCCAGTGTTATTAGCCTATTGGACAGTGGAAGTGGATATGGA
>CAJDVK010000009.1_pt1 | contig 42997 bp, 36 predicted proteins | sample 7391401 | NCBI WGS metagenome assembly CAJDVK01 (sample SAMEA7055696, study PRJEB34461) | soil metagenome | biome: terrestrial ecosystem; feature: Peninsula; material: soil | place: Antarctica | collected 2016
CGACGCTTGGCCAGCCAGCAGGTTTAGCGCATCGGCATCCAGCACCTGTGGTGTGTTACAGGCTAGAACCTGCTGCAGCATGTCTTGACCCCAAGTGCCTTGGCCTAAACCTGGGCCGCAGACAATCACCGTCGCCGCGGCCAGCAACGGTGCTAGTTCGCTGCCATGGCTAATGCCGTGACTCATCACTGAGGGACAGCGGCTGAGCGCGGCAGTGACATGCTCTGGCCGTGTTGCCAAAGAGACCAGTCCAGCGCCACTGCGGGCGGCAGCTTCTGCAACGAGCAAAGCAGCCCCACCAAAACCATGCTCACCAGCAATCACCAAAACATGCCCAAAATGACCTTTGTGTGCGTTGGCCACCCGTCTGGGCATACCTGCCGCGCAACTGTGCCAGTCGGCGCGCTTTGCCAGCAGCGGTTCACTACAGTTTTCCAACTGCGGACCAGTGCCAAGGTCGGCAAACACCAACTCACCGCACACCGCAGGACCTTGGCCGGTGAGCAAACCCGCTTTCAGGCCAATAAAAGTCACAGTGGCATCGGCGCTGATCACCGCACCGGCTGCAGCGCCGCTGCTGGCATTCAGTCCTGAGGGGAGATCCAGTGCCAACACGGCGTTCGCCGCTTGATTACACAGCGCAATCACCCGAGCAAACTCATCTCTAGGGGCCGCCTGTAAGCCAGTGCCGAGCATGGCATCCACGGTTACATCGGCCTGTTGCAAGCAAGCGGACAGTTCAGCGTCGTTGAGTTGCGTCGATAAGCTGATCTTGACCTTGTCTGCGCTTGCCAGTTGCCAGGCTTGGCGCGCATCGCCCTGTAATTTGCTTGGGTCGGTTAAGGCTAGGCATTTAACCTCAAGCCCATGGCGCAGCGCTAAACTTGCCAGCACATAACCATCGCCGCCATTGTTACCAGCACCGCAGAGTACCAGCACCTGAAGGGTCTGTGGCCAGCGCCGCAGCAGCTGACGAAAGGCGTTGCGGGCGGCGGTTTGCATTAACTGAAAACCGCTGATTCCTTGTTGATCGATTAGGTAGCGATCTAAATTGCGCACCCCATCGGCGCTATACAGTGCCAGTGGCAGACTGGTTTGTGACTCATCAGGCGGTAATGAACGGGCCGCTAATAAATTGTGCCGAGTTGATGACGACATGGGGCGCTCCAATCTAAAATTCAGTCTAAGACACGTTAGCAGCTATTAATCAACAATAGCAAAACTGCAAAAATGTGCAGTACTAAAGCAGCTGAACTGGCTAACGCTTGCGGCGGTTGATACTGGCAGTGGCTGAGTGGCTGTGCAGTTGTGGGAGACTGGCTGGACTGAGTGCGGCTTTTTCTACGGCTGCTCAGCTGCTGCTTGGGTCAGCTGAGTTTTACCGGCGTTAAATAACGGTTAGACGGCTGGATAAACCGCCTAACCGGGGTGTCGCTTAACCCTCGCGGACTAAAGTTTCGACACCTGTTTGAGTGCCTAGCAGCAGTACATCTGCCGGACGTAGGGCAAATAAACCGCTGCATACCACACCGACGATGCCATTGATCTGCTCTTCCAGCCCGCGGGTGTCAGCAATCTGCAGATTGTGCACATCTAAAATAACATTGCCGTTATCAGTCACCACGCCAGTGCGGTACACCGGATCGCCACCGAGTTTCAGTAGCTCACGGGCAACATAGCTGCGCGCCATGGGAATCACTTCCACAGGCAGTGGAAACTCACCCAGCGCACCGACTTTTTTGCTTTCATCAGCAATACAGATAAAGGTTCTTGCCACTGCAGCGACAATTTTCTCGCGGGTGAGGGCAGCGCCACCGCCTTTGATCAGCTCTAAATACTTATTGCACTCGTCAGCACCATCCACATAGAACTCCAACTCTTGTACTGAGTTGAGATCATGCACGCTGATGTCATGTTGCTTTAAACGCTCAGCAGTGGCTTCTGAACTGGCCACCGCACCAGCAAAGTCATATTTATGCTCAGCCAGTAAATCAATAAAAAAGTTGGCGGTAGAACCTGTGCCAACGCCAATAATGGTGCGTGGCTCAAGATGCGGAAGAATATAATCCATAGCGGCTTGGGCAACGGCTTGTTTCAGTTGGTCTTGGTTCATGGGCAGCTCCGATCAGTAAAGAATATAGGTTGATTATAGCGACTTACACGGCAGGCATGTGGTTGAGTTGTTAACGGTGGAGTAGACTGTTTGACTTTGTTGCCCAGTTTAGTGGATCCGCCATGCTCGAACATTATGTGAAAAAAACTTTAAATGCCCGTGTCTATGACGTGGCGCATGAAACACCGCTGGACCATGCTCCGCAGCTGTCTGAGCGCTTAGGCAATACAATTCTGCTTAAGCGCGAAGATTTACAACCGGTATTTTCGTTTAAAATTCGTGGTGCTTATAACAAAATTGCCCAGCTCAGTGCTGCAGAGCGTGCCTGTGGTGTGGTGACCGCCTCAGCGGGGAACCATGCCCAAGGTGTGGCTTTGGCGGCGAAATTTCTTGGCATTAAAGCCACCATTGTGATGCCGAAAACCACCCCGGAAATTAAAATCAAAGCGGTGCGCGCGCGCGGTGCACGAGTGGTGTTGCACGGTGATGCCTTTCCCGAATCTTTAGCCCACTCATTGAAGCTGGTGGAAGAAAAAGGCTTTGTCTATATCCATCCTTACGATGATCCTGATGTGATTGCCGGCCAGGGCACCGTAGCCATGGAGATTTTGCGGCAGCATCAAGGTCCTCTGCACGCAGTCTTTGTGCCCTGTGGTGGTGGCGGGTTAATTGCTGGGGTGGCGGCGTACATTAAATATGTCCGTCCGGAAATCAAAATTATTGGCGTTGAACCCAATGATTCCAACTGCTTGCAACAAGCCATGGCTGCTGGTGAGCGGGTGATGCTGCCGCAAGTGGGGCTGTTTGCCGACGGCGTGGCAGTGACCCAAATTGGTAAATATACCTTTGAGATTTGTCGTGACTATGTTGATGAGGTGATTACCGTAAGCACCGATGAAATCTGCGCGGCAATCAAAGATATTTATGATGACACCCGCTCCATTACGGAGCCAGCGGGCGCTTTAGCAGTGGCTGGGATTAAAAAGTATGTGGAGCGCACTGGGATTGTTGGCGAGCACTTAGTGGCCATTGACTCAGGTGCTAACGTAAACTTTGACCGTTTACGCCATGTGGCTGAACGCGCTGAGTTAGGCGAGCAACGCGAGGCGATTATTGCGGTCACTATTCCAGAAAAACCCGGCAGTTTTAAGCAGTTCTGTGAAGCACTGGGTAAGCGTCAGATCACTGAGTTTAACTACCGCTATCACACTGAGGGTACCGCGCATATTTTTGTCGGCGTGCAGACTCACCCCGAGCTTGATCCACGTGCAGGTTTGCTGGAGGATTTACGCGAGCAAGGCTTTCCGGTGGTGGATCTGACTGAGAATGAAATGGCGAAACTGCATATTCGCCATATGGTCGGTGGCCATGCCGATGCAGTGAGCAGTGAGCGGGTCTTTCGTTTTGAATTCCCAGACCGTCCGGGTGCATTATTTAACTTCTTAAATAAGCTCGGTGGCCGGTGGAATATTTCCATGTTCCATTACCGTAACCATGGCGCTGCAGTGGGTCGGGTGTTAGCCGCCTTACAGGTGCCTAAGGACGAACAGCCGTTGATCGCCGATGCCTTAGATAAAATTGGTTACCAATACTGGGATGAAACCGATAACCCTGCTTATCAGTTGTTTTTAGGTTAGGGTCACTGTGCTCCAGTGTGGGGCGCAGCGGGTTTTAAGGCTAATGGAATAAGGAGTGATAGAGTTTGGAGAGTTATTTAACGTTGCGCATTGCTCACAGTGTACCAGCAGTATTGCTGATGTTAGGTTTGCTGGCGCATATTGTGATTGTTTGGCGCGCTAAGGGTAAAGAACCCGCTGTATTGCAACAAAAACTACAGCGCACCCGCGTGATCAGCTTACCGTTATTTGCGCTGTTGGCTGTGAGTATGCCGATAACCGGTTGGTGGATGACCCATATTACCGGGCTGCCTTTAAGTCAGAAGTGGTTGATGATCAGTATTGCCTTGCTGCCGTTAATTTTTATTTTTGGTGGCTTTTTGTACGGCAATCTAAGCCGCTGGCAATTGCAGTTAGCCAATAAGCAGAAGACCAGCGGTCGCCGCCAAGTGTTTGCGCTGCTGTGGGCTGTGCTTATTTTGTTAGTGCTATTGGCGACCAGTGCGCTGATGGGTGCTAAACCAGTCTAAGTTAGGGTGTTGCAGACTGTAGCGGTTGGGTTTGCCCCAGTATCTGCAGCTCTGCATCAGCTAAATGGGTCAGCAACAGTTGACCGTCTTTGCCTACTCGAAACAGACCGTATTGTGCTACTGCATAGCGCTGGCCGGTACCTTCCTGAAAGAAAAAAGCATCAGTGGCAAACTGCACTTGGCCATTGCGTAGACGAAACTGTAGCCGCAACTGGTCATTTTCTAGCGGCTGTTGCTTGTCCAGAGCGACCAAGCTGGCGCGTCTATCTGCATCCAGTTGCACAATAACTGTGCCGCTGCGGTTGTTGTGGTGCTTTTGCTCCTGCAGTTGCTGGGCAATACCATCCGCCATGGCAAAGTGCAACGCCATATAATCCCCTTGCATCAGTGAGCGCGGATCGACTGGAGCCAGCTCTAGCAGCACTGTGTCACCATGCTTAAGCAGTTGTTCATGCTGCCAAATGGACAGGTTAACCAGGCCGAGGATCAACACTGCGCAAATTAGAATAAGCCCTTTACGCATGCTGGTTCGCCTGGTCAGTTTGCTGGCGCAAAAAGTGATTCAGCACCGCATACAACAGTAGCAGTAGGGCACCACTGAAGCTTAATACGATCGATTTATACAACAGGGTATGGTCAAGGCTGTAGTAATAGAGCATAAGGTAGCCGGCTAAACAGCATAAATTAAACCAGATAAGGCGGGTCTGGGTGTGGGCAATACCTATGGCAAGCAGCAAGCATAAGGGTGCTAAACCCAGCATTTTAAGATTAAGTAGACCCACGGCAAGGCTAACGACTAGGGCTAAATAACGCAGTTTGGCGTGCTGTATAGATTGCCCAATCAACTGCCAAGCGCAGGCGAAACAAACCATGCTGCTCAGGGCCGCTGCTATCCACAGTTGCGACTGCCACTGCTTGGGTTCGAGATCCCACCAACCCATATAACTGCTGTTAATCAGTAAAGCCCAATAGATTGCCAGCCATACAGCTAAGGTCAGCCCACTGGCAGCCGGTTGCAGAAGGTTAGGCGATTGATGCAGGCGCATTTGTTGCAGCCAGAGCCAAACTACAGCGGCACAGAGCGCTGGGAAAGCATACAGCCAAGCCTGCTGTCCAAGTAAGAAAAAGAGTGCGACGCAGGCAAGAAAAGCGCTTAGGCTGCGATGGCTGCGCAGGCGAATCAGGAAAAACAGCAGTAGCGTTAACACCAGTAATATGGCTGCGGCGAGCTGTTGATTATGGCTGTTATCCAGTACGGCTAAGACAATCTGTGCTTGCCCTGCGAGGCTGCAGGCAAAAATAAATTGCTGCAGTAAAATTGATCCAGCAGCGCGGCGGCTGAGCACTATGCTCAGCAAGCATAACAACAACCCAACTATCCAAATCGAGCCCATGGTTGAAAAGACGCTGAGAAAAAAGGCTGAAATAAATCCAGTGAAAAAAAGGGCTGATAACCAGCCCGACAGGCCGAGCAAAAGGCGCAGAAAAAATGCTGGCGGTGGTTGATCGGCTGGCGCTGGCAGTGGTCCTGAAACTAGACCGGCTTGTTGCAGTTGCTGCCAGAGTTCAGTTGGCTGAGTCATAATAACTTTATCTCTTTGCTTGATTGTCAGCCGCTTGGCTCAGCTGTTTTAAGTAGAGCGCAGCAGCACTGGATAAACCCATCACCAGCACAGCCAGTACTAAAAATAACCCATAAGTGGACACTGCATCAGTGAGCGCATGGGTAACAATGGCGATGGCCAGCACAATAGTGGCCATCAATAGCGCAGAGAGCATGACTAAATCCAACTGATGCAGACGATAGATATACAGCCATAGTGCACTAAATAGTGCCCATGCCGGCAATGCCAACATATCACCGTGCGAGGGCGACAGGGCGAAGCCCACAGCCAGAAAAGTAATAATCAGTAGGCAGTAGAGGTTGAGCAGCCGCTGCCCCCAGCGCAGTGACAGCCTAGTGGGCAAAAAGCCGCTGCTTAGCAGCCATAAGCCTGCAGCACAGCAGTTGAGAGCAAAGAGTAGCCAACCGGTATGAGTAAAAGGTGGCGGCAACGAGTGGAGGGCAAAACTGTCAAAGGCTAAAACTAAACTTAGATTAAGTAAGGCTAGGAGTAATAACCAAAGGGCTGGCATGCGGGCCAATAACGCCCAGGGGATAATAAATAGCGCCCAAGTTAAGAATAGCTGATAGCTGTCAGCACCGCTTTGATAGGTTTGCCCAACCAAGGCCAATAATGCGCCGAGCAGCAGACTGGCGCTGAATATCGCAGCCTGTGCCACAGGGTGCGCGAGTTTAAAGCGTAATAGAGGCAGCAGTGACAGCAGCAGTGCTCCTTGCGCCAGGGCAAATTTCCCATAGCGGCTGAGGTCATTCCAGTTATAGGCAAAAAAGAAGATGACCCCTGAGCACAGTGTAGCCACGGCAAAAGCCAAGATTACGCGACTGAAAAAACGCAGCTTGCTGGTGGCGCTTGGCTCACTGTTGGTTAAGATCAATGCTTGCTCAAGCTGATCCGCTGCTAGGTGACCATTGGCCACCCAGTCAAGTATCTGCCGCCGATTAGCTGACATAGTGGTTATTATGGCGCTAAGCGCGCATTAAGACTGTTTTCTGCCAAGCGCTGCGCCTGTTGCTTAGTCATAGCTAAGTCAGTGTGCAGCGCATAAAAATTCTCAGTTAGATAACCACCAAAATAAGCGGGGTCATCGGAGTTCACCGTCACCATTGCTCCTTGCTCGAGCATCTGCAAAATCGGGTGCTCACTCATATCTTGGTAGACACGTAACTTGGTATTGGACAGTGGGCACACCGTGAGGGGAATTTGCTCTTCAATCAAACGGGCCATTAACCGTGGATCTTCCCAAGCACTGACGCCATGATCAATACGGCTGACTTTGAGTAAGTCCAAGGCCTGCCAGATATACTCAGACGGCCCTTCTTCACCAGCATGGGCCACTGCTAATAAGCCCTCAGCGCGAGCTTTGGCAAAGACATTGGTGAACTTGCTCGGTGGATTACCCAGTTCTGAGCTATCTAAACCGACCGCAAAAAATAAATCACGAAATGGCATTGCTTGCTGCAGGGTATGAAAGGCTTCTTCTTCAGATAAATGACGTAAAAAACTTAAAATCAAACCGCTGCTAATCCCCAATAAATCGCGGGCATCACCCAGCGCTTCACTGATACCAGTGATCGCCACTTCCATGGAAACACCGCGGGCAGTATGGGTTTGTGGATCAAAAAACGGCTCAACGTGCAGCACATTCTGCTCTTCACATTTTTGTAAGTAGGCCCAAGTTAGGTCATAAAAATCTTGTTCAGTTTGCAGGACATTGGCACCTTGATAATAGATGTCCAAAAACTCCTGCAAATTATTAAAATTATAAGCACTGCGTAAGCTGTCCACTGAGTCCCAAGGCAGCGCAATTTTATTGCGTTCAGCCAGTTGAAACATCAATTCGGGCTCTAATGAGCCTTCTAAGTGCATGTGCAGTTCTGCTTTGGGTAGTGCATTGAGCCAGTCGTACATGGGGCCATCCTTTAGTGCCAGCGTTATGAGCGATGTGCAGTGCGGCATGACTCATTCAGTGGCGGTGTTTAATTAAATAGAACTAAGCAGCATCTGAGTAGGCTGCTGCTTAATCAGCAGTCTACAGCGTTACAGCTGAGGTGCTTATACTGCCACTTGCGCCTTAATATGCGGGTGCGCTTGATAATCACACAGCTCAAAATCCGCAAAGGTGAAATCAAAAATAGACTTTACTGCTGGATTGATGCGCATCGTGGGTAAGGCAAACGGCTCGCGGCTCAGTTGCTCTTCAACTTGCTCCATGTGATTGGCATACAAGTGGCAGTCACCACCGCTCCAAATAAAGTCGCCCAGCTCAAGCTCACAGACCTGCGCCACCATCATGGTCAGCAAAGCATAGCTGGCAATATTAAACGGTACACCAAGGAAAATATCCGCTGAGCGCTGATACAACTGACAGCTGAGTTTGCCATCGGCGACATAGAACTGAAACAGTGCATGGCAGGGTGGCAGCGCCATATCGTCTACCAGCGCAGGGTTCCAAGCACTGACAATTAAGCGGCGGGAATCAGGATTGCTTTTGATCATCTCAATGACATTGCTGATCTGGTCAATGGAATCACCATTAGGCGTTGGCCAGTTGCGCCATTGATAGCCGTATACCGGGCCTAAATCGCCATCCTCATCAGCCCACTCATCCCAGATCCGCACACCATTGTCTTGCAGGTACTTGATATTGGTATCGCCCTGTAAAAACCACAGTAGCTCATGAATAATGGATCTTAAATGGCATTTTTTCGTGGTCACTAACGGAAAGCCAGCCTTTAAATCAAAACGCATTTGATGGCCAAAGATACTGCGAGTACCGGTGCCAGTGCGGTCGCTTTTATCCACACCCTGATCGCGCACATGGCGCATTAAATCTAAATACTGTTTCATGCGGGTGCCACCTCTTGACGCTTATATGCATACATAATTAAGCCGATACCGCCGATAATCATCGGAATACACAATACCTGACCCATGGTTAGCCAATCAAAGGCTAAGTAGCCGAGCTGCGCATCCGGCACGCGGACAAATTCAACGATAAAGCGGAAGATGCCATAACACAAAGCAAACATCCCCGAGACAGCCATGGTAGGACGCGGTTTGCGCGAGTACAGCCATAAAATCACAAACAGCGCGACGCCTTCTAAAGCAAACTGATACAGCTGCGATGGGTGGCGGGCCAATTGCTCAGGATCGGTAGGGAAGATCATCGCCCAAGGCACAGCAGTGGCCTTGCCCCAGAGTTCGGCATTAATAAAGTTACCAATGCGGCCCGCACCTAAACCGATAGGCACTAAGGGGGCAATAAAATCCATTAGCTGGAAAAAGCTTTTATTATGCTTGCGGCCAAACAGCCACACCGCGAGCATCACCCCAATAAAGCCGCCGTGGAACGACATGCCGCCTTCCCAAATACGCAACACCAGCGCAGGATTATCAATATAGGCGGTCAGATCGTAAAACAGCACATAGCCTAAACGGCCGCCTAAAATAACTCCCAGCGCTACCCAGAATACTAAATCCGAGAGGTTTTCTTTGCTCCAGCTTGGGTCAAAGCGCTGTAAGCGACGGCTGGCCAGCCACCACGCACCACCAATGCCAATTAAGTACATTAAGCCGTACCAGTGTATTTTTAGCGGCCCTAGGGCAATGGCCACGGGGTCAATATTGGGGTAGGTGAGCATGAGTGTTCCTTAATTAAGCAAAAAGCTGAGGCCGACAATGGTGAGCAGTAAGGCAAATAAGCGTTTTAATAAGATTGGTGACAGCCGGTGTGCAAGACGGGCACCAAAGCGGGCAAAAAACATTGAGGTCAGTGCAATCCCCACTAGTGCCGGCAGGTAGACAAAACCTAGACTCCATTCAGGCAATTGCGGGTGATGCCAGCCAGTCACCATAAACACCACAGCCCCAGCCAAAGCAATGGGCAGTCCACACGCCGCTGAAGTGGCAACAGCTTTTTGTATGACCACACTGCGCCAGACTAAAAAAGGTACTGTGATCGAGCCACCGCCAATGCCGAAAATTGCGGAGGCCCAGCCAATAATGCCGCCAGCGACGATCAGCTCAGGCCGCTTGGGTTGTGGCCGCACTGCTTTTGGAGTGAGATTAAGGGCCAGTTGAATTGCCATGAATATCGCAAAGACACCAATAATTTTTTGCAATGTAGGGCCTTGAATCAGCGCTGCGGTGACGCCACCGATCGCCGCACCACCGAGAATTCCAGGGGTTAGCCAACGGAACAGTTGCCACTGCACCGCACCGCGGCGTTGGTGTTCACGAATTGAGTTAATTGAAGTGAAAACAATGGTGGCCAATGATGTACCCACGGCTAAATGGGTTAATACTTCTGGAGCAAAACCTTGAGCGCTAAAGCTAAAGACTAAAACTGGGACAATAATAAGACCGCCACCTACACCAAATAAGCCTGCCAAAACGCCAGCAGCAGCGCCTAAGAGTAGATAGATAACAAATTCCATTGGGGTATCCTTGCAAGGTGATGGTGTTGGAAATGATTTAGTGGGGGAGAACAGTGCTAAATAATCGCTGAACTGTACTGTGATCAGCCTTAATTAAGCGGGATTTATGCACACTGATCCCACATTCAAAAAAGCCATTCTAAAGTGCGAATGGCTTTTTGTCAGGCTAATCAACGCTTGGAGTCACTTTGTCTCCATAGATAAAGAAGAGGAGTGCCTAGTAATGCTGCTCTTCTGAATCATCTGGCACATCGGTGAGCGGGCTATCTTGCATTTGCTCCTGAACGTAGCTTTCCTCAATTCGCGGGTCAAGGGCTGCAGATAAGGGTGAACTACTAATACCATCGGGCATATAAATATGCTGTAGGGGCGCTTCATCACTGACACAAGGTGCTTCGATGGCTTCTGCTGCTGGGCGCCGTACCCGAGCCACAATCAGTAACGCCAATACGCTCAGCGAGGCATAGAGCATATTGGGTCCGAATTGCTTCATTAACGCACCTATCAACAGTGGGCTGATACTGGCGCCAACGCCAAAGGTGGTTAGCAGTACTGCGGTGAGAGAAACGCGCTTGTCTGCTTCAACATTGTCATTGGCAAAAGCCACTGCTAGTGGGTATAAGCTAAAAAACAAGATTGCGGTCAAGCCACTACCGGCAAAGATCAACAATATGGGTAAGTCGGTTAAAAATGCTTGCGGCAGGGCCAGGAGCATGAGCACGCCACTGATGTAACGGATCAAAGTCGGCCGATCAAGGCGGTCTGAGAGCCAGCCTAGTGGTCCTTGCATCAATAAACCAGCAACAATAGAGCTGGCCATAAACAAACCAATCTTATCGGTCGATAAGCCAATACGGCTGGCGTATAAGGGTGCTAAACCGTAAAAAGCACCCACCATTGCCCCAGCAATTAAACTGGTAATCATCGACGAAGGGACGCGCTGGAAAAAATAGCGCGGCTCAAGGGGGGCTGGGTGCAAAGGTTCAGGGTGAATGCGTCGAGTCAGTGCGACCGGCACCAAACATAAAGCAAAGCAGAGGCCGACAAACAAAAGTAAATTACCGCTTAGATTGGGCACCGCTGCCAGCACCAATTGGCCCAAGACCATGCCGAGGTAGGAGGCCATCATATAACCGGAAAACACCATGCCGCGCTCGTCTGAGGTGCTTTGCTCATTGAGCCAGCTCTCCACCACCATATACATGCACATCATGCCGAGGCCTACTTGCACCCGTAACAACAGCCACGCTGGTAAATTATCCGTCAGACCGTGGATTAATACCGCCGCAGTGACGATTCCGGCGCTGGCAACATAGGCGCGAATATGCCCCACGCGAGCAATCAAGCGATGGCCGAGTTTGCCGCCCAACACCAAGCCTAAATAAAAGCCAGTCATCAGCGCACCCACCCAGATACCGTCAGCACGTTCCGCCACATTTAGGGCTAAGTAAGTGCTTAACAAACCTGAGCCTAGCAGCATCAGTAAAGTGGCAAAGTATAGGGATTTAAATGAGCTCCAAACGGACATGCAGTATCTCACTCGGTAAAGCGTGGAAGGGGGTATGCTTAAATAACAATCAGCTCTATGCAGAAAAGCTCAGAATTGAGTGGTTAGTCTACGCTGCGCCAGTTGTCGCGGCCAACGGATTAGCAGGATTTGTTGATTCTAAACAGCAAGTTGTTGTATCAGTTTTTGGCTGAGCAAACCAGGTAGAGCATAAATCGATAGTTGTTTAAGAAAACCGTGACGGGAAAGCTCGCTTGAGCCAAGAGTATTGGGCATAGTATCGCCTCGTCTACAGCCTATGGGTTAGCGTACAAAAAATTTCAAAATTAACTTTTGTAGCCAGCCACCGTAAGGCGGGTAAATCAGTTTAGCGGCATTCAGGCGCTGCTTACTAAAGACTGCTTTGCTGTGACTAAAGGTTAGAAACCCTTCGTGAGCGTGATAGTGGCCCATACCGGAGGGGCCGATGCCGCCAAAGGGTAAGTCATGCTGGGCCACATGCAGTAAGGTGTCGTTTATACAGACGCCGCCAGCATGGCTGTTGTGCAGCACGTACTGTTGCTCATCGCGCGCATAACCAAAGTAATACAATGCCAATGGCCGTGGACGTTGGGCAATATAGGCTAAAGCATCGTCTAGGGTTGTGTAGCTGACAATGGGCAGGATTGGCCCAAAGATTTCATCTTGCATCACCCGCATTTCATCGGTGACATTGCGCAATAAGGTCAGGGGTAAACGCTGGTCTTGCTCTTCAGGGTGAACGCGAATAGCTTGGGCACCCTTGGCAGTGGCATCGTTAAGGGTTTCTTCTAAGCGCTGCAGGTGCTGTGGGTTAATAATTGCCGTGTAGTCAGGGTTATCAGCCAGCTTGGGGTAGAACTTAAGCACTGTGCTGCGCATGGCCTCGATAAACTCATCCACGCGCGTTTCCGGTACTAAAATATAATCTGGCGCGACGCAGGTTTGCCCCGAGTTAACCATTTTGCCAAAGGCAATGCGTTCGGCTGCTTCTGCTAAAGGCACATGCGCGCTGATAATCGCCGGTGATTTGCCGCCCAGCTCTAAAGTGACAGGCGTGAGGTTCTTGGCTGCGGCGCGCATCACCTGTTTACCCACTTGCGTGGAACCGGTAAATAATAGGTGATTGAACGCTAGCTCAGAAAAAGCTGCAGCTAGATCTGCTTCGCCCTGTACCACGCAGACTAAATCTTCAGAAAATACCTGAGCTAATAACTCTTTGAGTAACTGTGCAGTACGTGGGGTGTGTTCGCTCATTTTAATCATCACCCGATTACCGGCAGCCAGCGCGCCGGTTAAAGGACCAATACTTAAAAACAGCGGGTAATTCCACGGCACAATCACCCCCACCACCCCCACTGGTTGGTAAACCACTTTGGCGCAAGCCGGTTGAAAGGCGATACCGACTTTACGTTTGACCGGTTTCATCCAGCGCTTAATGCGCTTGCAGGCATAGTCAATGCCTTCAAGGCTGGGCATTAATTCGGCGAGTAGGGTTTCAGCATGACTGCGATGGCTGAAATCGGCGCTAATGGTTTCGCACAACAGTTTTTGTTCATTGACGAGTACTTTACGTAAAGCACGTAACCACGCAATGCGTTGTTCAGCGCTGGGCATAAGCTGTGCCTGAAAGGCCTGCTGCTGTGCATTAAACAAATCAGTTAAAGCTGTTATCGGGGTGTTATTGGACATGTGGCGCTCGCCAGTCAGCACGTGAGTCTTTGTTTTAGAGTCTTTGCCGTACAGGGTCAAGTTATAGCCTTGGTGAGAACTGGACAGTCTAAATAAAAGCTCTGTTGGCGCACAAACAAGGTGCTGCTAAGCATGTTTTTTCGGTGTGTTAAGCATTTTAACGCCATTAACTATCAATAATCTGCGCTGTAACGACGAATGCCCACTGCGGGAGTGCTTATGATTGAGGTATACTCTTGGACTTTCTGCCCATCTTTAATAGTGGATATATATCGTGACCCAGACAACCGCCGCCGTGCGTACCTTCCAAGATCTGATTCTCGCCTTGCAGAGCTTTTGGGCTGAGCAAGGCTGTGTGGTACTGCAACCTTATGATATGGAAGTGGGCGCTGGCACCTTCCATACTGCAACTTTTATGCGTTCTTTAGGCCCAGAGACTTGGAACGCCGCTTATGTACAGCCATCACGCCGTCCAACCGATGGCCGCTATGGTGATAACCCCAACCGCTTGCAGCATTACTATCAGTTTCAAGTGGTATTAAAGCCCAACCCAGACAATTTCCAAGAGCTGTATTTAGAGTCCTTGCGCCATATTGGGATTGATCCTTTGGTGCACGATATTCGTTTTGTTGAAGACAACTGGGAGTCGCCAACCTTAGGCGCATGGGGGCTGGGCTGGGAAATCTGGCTCAATGGCATGGAAGTCACCCAGTTCACTTACTTCCAACAAGTGGGTGGGATTGAGTGCTATCCAGTCACTGGCGAGATCACTTATGGTCTTGAGCGTTTGGCCATGTATATCCAGGGCGTTGATTCTGTTTATGATCTTATTTGGGCTGATGGCCCCTTTGGTCAAGTGACCTATGGTGATGTGTTCCACCAAAATGAGGTGGAGCAATCCATTTATAACTTTGAGCAGGCTAACGTTGAAAAACTGTTTGAACAGTTTGATTTTTATGAAAGCGAAGCCAGTCGTTTAAGTTTGTTAAACCTGCCATTGCCCAGCTATGAAATGGTGTTGAAAGCCTCGCATACCTTTAACTTACTGGATGCGCGCCGGGCGATTTCGGTGACTGAGCGTCAGCGTTATATTTTACGCGTGCGCACGTTAGCCCGTGCGGTTGCGCAAAGTTATTTAGAGGCTCGCGCTAAGTTAGGCTTTCCTATGGCACCGCAAGCGCTACGTGATGAAGTATTGGCCAAGCTGGAGACTGAACAATGAGTGCACGTGATTTTTTAGTGGAGCTGGGTACCGAGGAATTACCACCTGGAGCTCTAAAAACTTTGGCCAGTGCGTTTCGCGATGGCATTGTTAAAGGCTTAGAGGATGCTGGTTTAAGCCATGGCAATGTGCAAGTGTATGCGGCACCGCGACGCTTGGCGGTGATGGTTGAGCGCTTGATTGAGCGCCAAGAAGACCGCACCCAGATAATGGACGGTCCACCGGTACAGGTGGCTTTTGATGAGCAAGATGAACCCACTAAAGCGGCACTGGGCTTTGCCCGTCGCTGTGGTGTGGATATCAGTGAGATTGATCGCAGCGGCGCTAAATTACGTTTTGAGCAGCATATTCCAGGGCAGGATACGGTGGGGCTGTTACCGGGGATTGTCGAAGACTCATTAAATGCCTTACCTATTCCTAAGCGCATGCGCTGGGGTGCACGCAAAGTTGAATTTGTCCGTCCTACTCAGTGGTTAGTGATGCTATTTGGTGAGGATATTGTCGACTGCACAATTTTGGCACAAACAGCGGGACGTGCTTCCCGTGGCCATCGTTTCCATCACAACAGCGACGTCGTGCTGAATCAGCCCAAAGACTATGTTGAAGCGCTGCGTAAAGCCTATGTGTTGGTTGATTTTAATGAGCGTCGCACGCTGATTCAAAAACGTGTTGAAGAACTGGCGACTGAGCAACAAGGTAGCGCAATTGTGCCCGCCTACTTGCTCGATGAGGTGACCGCTTTAGTGGAGTGGCCGGTGCCCTTAGTCTGCTCATTCGAAGAGCACTTTTTAGATGTGCCGCAAGAAGCTTTGATTATCACCATGCAGGACAATCAGAAGTATTTCTGTTTGCTCGATAGCAATGGTGCGCTGTTGCCGCGTTTTATTACCGTGGCCAATATTGACAGTAAAGATCCACAACAAGTGATTTCTGGCAACGAAAAAGTGGTGCGTCCGCGCTTAACTGATGCTGAGTTTTTCTATTTGCAGGACCAGAAACAGCCGCTGGCAGCCTTTAACGAGCGTTTGAAAAATGTTGTATTCCAAGCGCAGTTGGGCAGTGTTTACGATAAAGCCGTGCGCGTGTCGACATTGGCGGCTTTTATTGCAGAAAAAATTGGCAGCAATCCACATCAGGCTGAGCGTGCTGGACTGCTCTCCAAGTGTGACTTAGCCACGGAAATGGTGGGCGAATTCCCAGAAATGCAGGGTATTGCTGGCTATTACTATGCTAAGAATGATAACGAAGCGGGTGAAATTGCTTTAGCTTTGAATGAGCAATATATGCCGCGAGGTGCGGGTGCTGAGCTGCCGAGCACTTTAACCGGTGCTGCGGTGGCAGTCGCTGATAAGCTGGATACCTTAGTGGGGATTTTCGGTATTGGCATGCCGCCAACTGGCAGTCGCGATCCTTATGCATTACGCCGCGCTGCTCTAGGGGTGTTGCGTATTCTGATTGAAAAGCATTTGGATGTAGATATTGCCGAGTTAGTGGCCATAGCAATTGCTCAGTATGGCGATAAAATCGACAGCAAAGGCCTTGCCGAGCAGGTGCAAGAGTTTATCTTTGATCGTTTACGGGCACGTTATGAAGATGCCGGTATTGATGTGGCTGTGTACCAAGCAGTACGTGCGTTGCACCCCATGTCACCGCTGGACTTTGATCAGCGGGTGCAAGCGGTGCAAGCTTTCCGTGCTTTACCTGAAGCGCAAGCGCTGGCAGCAGTGAATAAGCGCGTGTTGAATTTACTGGGTAAAAGTAGCGTTGCGCAGGAGACTGCAGTGCAAGCGCGGTATTTTGATAGCCCAGCAGAGTTCGCTTTATACGCTGCTTTACAGCAAGCACTACAGGCTGTTGAACCTTTAGCAGCGGAGCGGCAATACACGGCAATCTTGACCCGTTTAGCCAGTTTGCATGAGCCGGTTGATGCCTTCTTTACCGCGGTACTGGTTAATGTTGACGATGAAGATATCCGCAGTAACCGCCTTGCCTTGCTGGCGCAGTTGCGTGGTTTGTTCTTAGGTGTAGCAGATATTTCTCTGTTGGACTAAAAACCGCGTCATGCCGCGAGAGTCAGCTAGGCTTGGCTCGCGCGGCTTAAAGGAGTGCCTATGAAGCTGATTATTCTTGATCGTGATGGCGTGATTAATTACGAATCAAAAGATTATATTAAAACGGTTGATGAATGGATTTCGTTGCCCGGAGCGCTGCAAGCGATTGCCCGCTTAAGCCGAGCGGGTTGGGTGGTGGCAGTGGCAACTAATCAGTCCGGTTTAGCCCGCGGCTACTATAGCGTGCCCACCTTAGAATCGATGCATCAAGTATTGCGTGACGGGGTCGAGCAGTATGGTGGCTCTATGGGTTTGATCGCCTACTGTCCACATGGCCCAGAGGATGGCTGTGATTGCCGTAAACCCTTGCCAGGCCTGCTTGAACAGGTGGCAAAGCATTACCAAACTTCGTTGGATGGGGTGTGGTTTGTCGGTGACAGTTTGCGCGATTTAGAGGCAGCTGTGGCGTGCAATGCTCAGCCAGTCCTGGTGTGTACGGGCAATGGTGAACAAACGCGTCAGTACGCTGTGCCGGAAAATACCAAAATATTTGCTGATTTATCAGCGGTTGCAGATCATTTACTGAGTTAAAGACAAGATTATGGGTGTTTTCTACAGATTACGCGTGGTGCTGTTCTATACCTTGTTGAGTTTGAGCGCGCTGTTTTGGTTCCCATTCTGTTTAGTGATAGGGCCTTTTCTGTCTTTTCCAGCCCGTTATCGCTTTATCAATGTGTATTGGTGTCGCTTTGCTGTGGGCTTGGCGAAACACTTAATTGGTCTGGATTATCGTGTGACCGGTGCTGAAAATATACCCAGTGAACGCTGTGTTATTTTAGCCAAGCATCAAAGCACCTGGGAAACCTTTTTCTTATCGACCCTCTTTCAGCCGCTGAGCCAAGTGCTTAAAAAAGAATTGTTCTATGTGCCGGTTTTTGGCTGGGCCATGGCGATGCTTAAGCCAATTGCCATAGATCGCAGTAATCCCAAGCAAGCGTTAAAACAACTGGCGACACAAGGCGCTGAGCGACTTGAGCAGAATTGTTGGCTGCTGATTTTTCCTGAAGGAACACGTATTCCGGTGGGCGAGATCGGTAAGTTTTCCCGTGGTGGTGCGTCTTTAGCGGTGAATGCAGGTTTACCTGTGCTGCCCATTGCCCATAATGCTGGTCTATTTTGGCCAAAAGTGGGTTGGGGCAAAAAGCCAGGCCTTATTGAAGTGGTCATTGGTCCAGCGATGTATGCTGAAGGCGAGGGACCACGGGCAATTTCTGCGCTGAACCAGCGCGCTTTTGAATGGATCGCCCAAGCCCAGTTTGATCTTGGCGTGCTGGATGACAAAGTGCTGGCTGAGATAAAGCAGCAAGTGAAGTAAAGCAGCTAAGCTCTGTCGCACCAAGACTGTACTCTAGAAAAGCTGCCGCCATGTTCAATGCTTTACAAACACCTGAGTTGTTACTTAGATCTGTGCAGACGCAAAGGTGGCGGCAAGCTGTCGCTGGTTACAGATTAGCTGCGCCAGTAATTATTTGCTGCAGCTACGGTTTGAAAATTAATGGCGATGACTTGCGAAGCGGCGGTCAGACCATCAGCAGATTCAGCATAGTCGGTCCGCAGGGCTTGCAAGGTTTCCATATTCGGTTGAGTGTACTTCACCCCACGGCGGCTCATCGCAATGGCGAGTTCAAAGCCTTCTTGAGGTGTAGCTGTGGTGAGTGTCGGCAGCCAAGTATCGGTCATAGCAGTACCTTTCTTCTTGTGGTTTATAATGCACCACCTTGATGGCATTTAATGCTGTGTACACAAGGCAACAGCATTAAAAACACTCTGCCAGAAGCTGTTTTAGGCGACAAATCGGCGTGAGAAAATCTTAACTTAACGCAAGAATAGTGCTTTAGTAAGAGGAATGCGGCGTGCTTTCTGGATGAATTTCGCCATGCACTTCATCAGGATCGACATCATTGAGCAGGAGCGTTTCCTTAACAGTTTCTATATGCTCAAGGACAACTTTATAGTGATCACCGTATTCGTACTTTGTCACTTCAATGGCATTAGGCATATAGCTAAAGGCAATTTTTAGTGCGTGTAGGGCATCGCTATTCAATTTCTCGCTCATTTAATAACTCCAGTAGGTGCTTGGGCGGTCTTTGCCTCATATTCAGCATACTTTGACCGCAGGTTAACCGTATTGCGTTGCACAGCTAGCAGTATTGATCTGCTTAGCTGCAGTGGTCACGGTGCGTCATGTTAACAAAATTAGTTATGTATTACAGGTTGGCAGCCTTGTAGATTGGGCGCTTGCAGCGTTTGTCTGTATCCTGTTACTTATTCAATAGCTCTCATTAAGGTTGATTATTCGCATGTCTCAGGCTCCTTTAGTTTTGGTTGATGGCTCATCCTATTTATATCGAGCGTTTCACGCATTGCCTCCATTGATGACCAGTACCGGTATCCCCACTGGCGCGATAAAAGGTGTGTTAAATATGCTGCGTAGCCTGCAACGGCAATATCCCGGCAGCGTGATTACGGTCATTTTTGATGCCAAAGGGCCGACGTTCCGTGACGAGCTCTTTACTGAATACAAAGCGCAAAGACCACCGATGCCGGATGACTTACGGGTGCAGATTGAGCCCCTGCATGAGTGCGTCAAGGCGATGGGTTTTCCATTCTTATGTGTGGAGGGGGTTGAGGCGGATGATGTGATTGGCACCTTATCGCAGAGCAGTACCTTAGCTGAGCGTCCAGTGGTGATCTCTACCGGTGATAAAGATATGGCGCAGTTGGTCAATGGTCATGTCAGCTTAGTCAATACCATGTACAACACTAAGCTGGACAGTGAAGGGGTGGTAGAAAGATTTGGGGTTGGCCCTGAGTTGATTATTGATTACTTAGCTTTGATGGGCGATAAATCTGACAATATTCCTGGGGTGCCAGGGGTGGGTGAAAAGACCGCGCTGGGCTTATTGCAGGGGCTCGGTGATATGGATGCGATTTATGACAATATCGACCAAGTTGCTACTTTGCCGATTCGTGGAGCACGAACCTTAGGCGCTAAGTTGCTCGAACACCGTGAAACAGCCTACCTATCACGCAAGTTAGCCACAATTAAAACCGATGTTGAGTTAGAGCTGGATATCGACAGTATGCAGATGCAACCACCGCAAGACGATATCTTGCTGGAGTTGTATCAGCGTTTAGAGTTTAAAAGTTGGCAAGATGAAATTCTCCGCCGCACGGATGCGGCGGCCAGTTCGACCACGCCTGTTGCAGACAGCTCTCAAACGGCAGCAGAGGATTTGGTGTCAGCCGCTGAAGAGCCTGAGTATGCAGCCGAGTTTCATACCATTCTCACCCAAGAAGCTTTTTCTAACTGGCTGCAGCGCTTAACGAACGCTCCTTTATTTGCCTTCGATACAGAAACCACCAGTGTCGATGCTCAACAAGCACGCTTGGTGGGGATTTCATTTTCAGTGGCGGAAGGTGAAGGGGCGTATGTGCCTTTAGCGCACAGTTATATGGGGGTGCCTGAGCAGTTGGATAAGGACCAAGTGCTGGATGCTTTGCGGCCCTTATTAGAAGATCCGGCGGTGATTAAAGTATGCCAGAACGGTAAATACGATATTAATGTGCTGGCCCGCTACGGTATTGCGGTGCAGGGTGTGCTGTTCGATACCATGCTGGAGTCCTATGTGCTGAACTCTACGGCGACGCGCCACGATATGGACAGCTTGGCATTACGTTATTTAAATCGCCCCACCATCCGCTTTGAGGATGTGGCAGGTAAGGGTGCTAAGCAGCTGACCTTCGACCAAGTGGCGTTGGAGATTGCCGGCCCTTATGCAGCGGAAGATGCTGAAATCACTTTGTGTTTGCACAATCGCTTAATTAAAGAGTTACAGGGTATCCCGCCCTTACTTAAGGTGCTGGAGGATATTGAGATACCGTTAATGCCCGTGTTGGCGCGCATTGAACGCTATGGCGCACTGGTTGATGCTCATCTATTAGGCCAGCAAAGCCTTGAGTTAACTGAAAAACTGACTGAGCTGGAGCGCCAGACCTTTGCCATTGCCGGCGAAGAGTTTAATTTGGCCTCACCTAAGCAGCTGGGGGTTATTTTGTATGAAAAGCTCGGTTTGCCCGTGCTGGCAAAAACCGCCAAAGGCCAGCCCAGTACCGCAGAAGCAGTTTTGTCTGGATTGGCCGAGCAAGGCCATGAGCTACCTGTTTTGCTGATGGAGTATCGCAGTCTGAGTAAGCTGAAAAGCACCTATACCGACCGTTTGCCTGAGCAAATCAATCCGCTAACGGGTCGTATTCACACCAGTTATCATCAGGCGGTTACTGCCACTGGGCGGTTATCCTCCAGTAACCCTAACTTGCAAAATATTCCTATTCGTACTGCGGAAGGTCGGCGTATTCGCCAAGCCTTTATTGCTCCAAAAGGTTACAAACTCCTGGCTGCGGACTATTCGCAAATTGAATTGCGGATTATGGCGCACCTGGCTCAAGACCCCGGTTTGCTGGATGCATTCCGCAATGACCGTGATGTGCACAAAGCCACAGCTTCGGAAGTGTTTGGGGTGGAACTAGATGCGGTAAGCAGTGATCAGCGACGCAATGCAAAGGCAATTAACTTTGGTTTGATTTACGGCATGAGCGCCCACGGCTTAGCTAAACAAATTGGTTGTGAGCGCGGTGAAGCGCAAATGTATATGGATCGGTATTTTGCCCGCTATCCAGGGGTGCAAGATTATATGGAGCGCACCCGCGAACAAGCCCGTGAGCAGGGTTATGTGGAAACCTTATTTGGTCGTCGTTTATATTTGCCGGAAATTAAAGCGCGCAATGCCAATGTTCGTAAAGGTGCTGAACGCACCGCCATTAACGCACCGATGCAGGGCAGTGCTGCAGACATTATCAAACGGGCGATGATAACCGTGGATCAGTGGCTGGCTGAGTCCAGGCTGGATGCACGGGTTATTCTACAAGTGCATGATGAGCTGGTTTTGGAAGTGCGTGAAGATCAGGTGGATGAGTTGCGTGCTGGGTTGCTGCCCTTGATGAGTGCAGGTGCAGCATTAGATGTGCCGTTAATTGTTGAAGCAGGGGTAGGTGACAATTGGGATGAGGCCCATTAAATTATTTTTTAAATAGTGTTGAACTATCTGCCAATTGCGGTAGTCAGAGTATATGAATGGCGCATACAGTCATTCATTGTTAACGCTCCTTGATGTGTTTTATGTAGGCAGACATCCGAACTTTCCCTAACTGTTCGGATTTATACTCCGAATCTCGCTTTCCCCGGCGAGATTCGGAGTTTTTTTTGCCGATCAGAAAGTGCTGTATAAAGTGACATTGGTTATTTCCCTCTGCTTTTTTAAAAATATTCATGTAGTATTTATCTGTATGCACTACATGGCCTAATGGCCGTTCTATTTGAGGCTTTTCCAAGCAGAGTGAGGCAAAAATGACTGATCGCGTTCAAGTCGGTGGCTTGCAGGTCGCCAAAGTTCTATATGACTTCGTTAATACCCAAGCTATTCCAGGCACAGGCCTGACTTCAGAGCAGTTCTGGGAAGGTGCCACGCAGGTGCTCAAAGACCTCGCACCGAAAAACCGTGCCCTGCTCGATAAACGTGATGCCTTACAAGCACAAATAGATGAGTGGCACCTTGCACGTAAGGGCCAAGCTCATGATGCAGTTGCTTATAAAGCGTTTCTGCAAGAAATTGGATATTTGTTGCCAGAAGCAGCAGATTTTCAAGCCAGCACACAAAATGTTGACGACGAAATTGCTCGTATGGCAGGTCCACAGTTAGTGGTGCCTGTAACTAACGCACGTTTTGCGCTTAACGCCGCCAATGCGCGTTGGGGTTCTTTGTATGATGCGCTGTACGGCACTGATGTTATCAGTGAAGAGGGCGGCGCAGAAAAAGGCAAGGCATACAACAAGGTACGTGGTGAAAAGGTTATTGCCTATGCCCGTGCCTTTTTAGATAAAGCAGCACCTTTAGCAGCGGGCTCACACGCTGAAGCAACCGGTTACCGGATTGAAGACGGTAAGCTGGTGGTGAGCCTAAAAGGCGGTAGCAACACGGGTTTGCACAATGATGCACAGCTTGTCGGTTATAAAGGTGATGTTGCAAAACCGAATGTATTGCTGTTGAAAAATAATGGCTTGCATTTTGAAATTCAAATTGATGCAGACAGCATGATTGGTGCTACCGATGCTGCAGGCATCAAAGATATTTTGGTTGAAGCAGCCATCACCACCATTATGGACTGTGAAGACTCCATTGCTGCGGTGGATGCGGAAGACAAAACACTGGTGTACAGCAACTGGTTGGGCCTAATGAAAGGCGACCTTGCTGAGAGCGTTAGCAAAGGCGATAAAACCTTTACCCGTACCATGAACCCGGATCGCGAATACACCGCAGTGGATGGCGGTGAGTTGGTATTACCAGGTCGTTCGATGTTGTTTATTCGTAACGTTGGCCATTTAATGACCAACCCAGCGATTTTGGATGAGCAAGGCAACGAAATGCCAGAAGGCATTATGGATGCATTGTTTACCAGCTTAATTGCTCTGCATGATCTAAAAGATAATACCAGCCGTAAAAATAGCCGCACTGGCAGCATGTATATTGTAAAACCAAAAATGCATGGTCCAGAAGAAGTTGAGTTTGCTAACGAGCTGTTTGCCCGTACTGAAGATGTGCTGGGTTTAGAGCGTAATACCCTGAAAATGGGCATTATGGACGAAGAGCGACGCACTACAGTGAACTTAAAAGCCTGTATTGCTGCAGCTAAAGAGCGTGTGGTGTTTATTAACACAGGATTCTTAGACCGCACCGGTGATGAAATTCACACCTCTATGGAAGCAGGTCCAGTGGTGCGTAAAGCTGCCATGCGTGGCGAGAAATGGATTGCTGCCTACGAAGATTGGAACGTTGATGTGGGACTGGCAACAGGTCTGTCAGGCGTTGCGCAAATTGGTAAAGGGATGTGGGCCATGCCTGACTTGATGGCTGACATGGTCGAGCAGAAAATTGGTCACCCGAAAGCCGGTGCTAACACTGCTTGGGTGCCATCGCCTACGGCAGCAACTTTACACGCACTGCATTACCATGAAGTGGATGTATTTGCCCGTCAGGAAGAGCTGAAGCAGCGTAAGTTTGCTTCTTTAGACGATATCTTGACCATTCCTTTGGCACCAAATACTGATTGGACTGCGGAAGAAATTCAGAATGAGTTGGATAACAACTCACAGGGTATCCTCGGTTATGTTGTGCGCTGGGTAGAACAGAGTGTTGGTTGCTCCAAAGTACCTGACATCAATGATGTGGCCTTAATGGAAGACCGCGCTACGCTACGTATTTCCAGCCAGCATATGGCCAACTGGTTGCGTCACGGTATTGTGACCGAAGAGCAAATTGTTGAAACCATGCAGCGTATGGCGGCAGTGGTGGATCGCCAGAACGAAGGTGACCCACTGTACCGTAATATGGCACCGAACTTTGATGACAGCATTGCTTTCCAGGCATCGCTGGAGTTAGTCCTCAAGGGTCGTGAACAGCCCAATGGCTACACTGAGCCGGTATTGCACCGTCGTCGTCGCGAGTTTAAAGCCAAGCATGGCTGCAACGTGTAAGACGTTAACAGTGTCAACAAAAAACCGCCTTAGGGCGGTTTTTTGTTGACTACGGTTTATATTTAAGCAGTGTTCAAATGACCGTAAGTCTGCAAGAATAGCTCCAATTAATAAAAATAATATGCCATCAAGTTTGTTCGCCAGTGGTTTATGGCTGGCAAACTTACGTCCAATAGGACCGTTAAAGCGAAGACTTTAGGGTGGCTTAACTGAGTAGGAGTGTATTTTATGAGCAGAAGTGATGCCTTTGCAAAAACAGGGCGCACAGCTGTGCAACAAAATATTCAAGGCACGCTGGAGTTTCTGCAAAAATATCCACCCTTCAATCAAATGGATCTAAGCCACTTAAGCTTCCTAGTGGAAAATTGTCAACTGCGTTTTTATGCCGAAGGTGACAATATCATCGGTCCAGAGGATGGGCCGATTGAATTTTTCTATATTGTTAAGCAAGGCAGTGTGCATGGTCAGCGTCGCCAAGCGCAGGATGCCAGTCAAGAAACTACTTTTGAAATATCCACAGGTGAGTGCTTTCCAATTGCGGCTTTATTAGGTGAGCGGGCAACCCGCACTTCGCACTTTGCTGCCACTGATACATTTTGCTTGTTATTGGATAAAGCGGCTTTTGTTAAGTTAATGGCCCAATGCGAAGTGTTTCGCGATTTTTCAGTGCGCGGCATCAGCAGTTTGTTGGATCAAGTTAATCAGCAGGTGCAGAGTCGTGCCGCAGAAACACTGGGTTCGCAGCACTCCATGGAAACGCGCCTAGCTGAGTTGTCGATGCGTCAGCCAATTGTTTGTAGCGGTGATTTGCCGCTGTATAAAGCAGTCCAACTTATGCACGAGCAACAGATTAGTAGCGTAGTGATTGCTGATGAAGGGCTGCGTCCGCAGGGTATTTTTACCCTGCGCGACTTGCGTCGGGTAATAGCAGATGCCAATGCAGATTTACGCCAGCCGATTAGCGAGCTGATGACGCTAAACCCATTCCATTTGCCTCCGCAAGCGACGGCTTTTGATGCGGCATTGGCCATGACCGAGCGGCACTTTTCCCATGTGTGTCTGGTGCAAGATGGCCGTTTAGTGGGGATGATATCTGAGCGTGATTTATTCTCGTTGCAGCGGGTGGACTTAGTGCACTTAGCCCGTGCCGTGCGTACTGCTACATCGGTCGAGGCGCTGATGCAGTTGCGCGATGAGATTCGTTTGTTAGTTGATCGGATGATTGCTCATGGTGCCAGTCCAGAACAGGCCACACGCCTTATCACTTTGCTGAATGACCATACGGTAGCTCGGGTTGTAGAGTTGTGTATTGAGCAGCATGGAGATCCAGGGGTGGAGTTTACTTGGCTGGTGTTTGGCAGTGAGGGGCGCAAAGAGCAAACTTTGTATACAGATCAAACTAACGGTATTTTATTTGAGGCCGACAACCAAGAAGCAGCCAATGCTATACGACAAAAGCTTTTACCGCTGGCCCGCGAGGTTAATTTGGCTCTGGAACGTTGTGGTTTTAGTCTATGTAAAAGAAATATCATGGCCGGTAATGCTGAGCTGTGTTTGTCTCGTCAAGAATGGTCACGCCGTTTCAGTCAGATTGTACGTGAAGCGTCACCAGAGAACTTGTTACATTCTGCGGTTTTCTTTGATTTGCGCGCAATTTTAGGACCGGTTGAAGGGTGCCAAACACTGCGGCGTGAAGCGCTGGCAATGATTCGCGGGAATGCTATGTTTCAGCGCATGCTGGCGCAAAGTGCAATAAAAAACAAACCGCCATTGGGTGGATTATTCCGTGACTTTGCGCTGGATAAAAAAGCTGCTGAGAAAGACACCATAGATTTAAAGTTTAAAGGCTTAGCGCCGCTGGTCGATGGCATTCGGGTGTTAGCACTGAGTCATGGTATAGAAAGCAGCAACACCTTAGAGCGTATTCGCCAGCTGGTGGGTAAAGGTGTGATTGAGCGTTTGGATGGTGATGCTTATGCTGAGGCATACCATTTTATCCAGCAGGTTCGTATGCAGCAGCACCAGCAGCAGGCGCGCAATCAGCTGGCGTACAGTAACCGGATTGATCCTGCAGAGTTGAATAATTTAGATCGTCGTATTTTACGTGAAGCTTTCCGTCAGGCACAGCGCTTGCAGGCCAGCTTGACCTTTAGGTACCAGTTGTGAAAATTCTTAAATGGTTTCGCAGAGCACCTCAACTGCGGGAAAAAGAAGTGTTACGTTTAGCAGCTTTAGCGGCCCCTGAGGTCTCTACACAACCTTTGCAGCAGCAGCGTTTTGTGGTGGTGGATTTAGAAACCAGCGGCTTGAATACCCTTAAAGATAAAATTTTATCCATTGGTGCTGTGACCATCGAAAACTCAGCGATTAGCCTTGGCGATCAGTTTAGTTGTACCCTGCGCCGAGCCAATCATGCAGTCAGTGAAAGCGTGCTTATTCATCAGATCCCCCCCAGTGAAGTAGCGGCGGGGGTGCGTCCTGAGAAGGCGCTACTGAGCTTTATGGAGTATGTGGGCGGCAGTCCGTTATTGGCTTTTCATGCCAACTTTGATCAACGTATGCTGGTACGGGAAATGGATGATGCATTTTCCTATGATTTACACCATGCATTTTATGATGTGGCTGAAATCGCACCGCTGCTCTATCCGGATCACTGTATGCGCAATCCCGGCTTGGATGATTGGGTTAGCTTCTTTGGTCTGCAGGTGTTGCAGCGCCACAATGCTAGCGCCGATGCTATGGTGACTGCAGAGCTGATGCTGATTTTATTGCGGCGTGCGCAAGACCAAGGCATAACGAGCTTAGAGCAATTAGATGTCAGCTTGCGCAATTGGCGGCGACGCCAGCAGCCTATGTTATAGTGAGACTAAACGTGCTGTAAGTCTTTGTGCAGCTGTCAGCTAGTGCGCACTTGACTCAGTACTGCCACTTTAAATAATGCGGCAATACTGAGCAGCGTGTGGCATAAAACTGATCTTAAGTGTCAGCTAAGAAGTCAGCCATATACTCATCAAAACTACACTGATCCTGTTGCTCAAGCAGCAATTGCGCTTGATGTGATTGCTCGGCGAGAGCTTGATAGTGGGCAGTTCTGTCGGCGCTTAATGGTGGTGAGCTTAATGCTTTTGCGTGGAGCAAGCTTTGCTTCAGTGAGAACTGACTGAAACTGCACTGCTGTTCACGCATACTGGCGAGCACTTGAGCGGAGGGGGTGAGGTCAGGGTTGTTGAGCTTCTCTACTTGCTTGCGCAGTGCTTCACTGTGCTCAGTGGTGGCGTAGGTGGTGTCCAGCAGTTGCGCAGTGGCTTGCATTTGTTGCAGCAGTTCATGCCCCCAATCTTGCATTGAGACAGATTCGCCACCACGATCAAGCTGTAGATTAGGTTTGCGGCCTTGGGTCACCACACTTAAAAAGTTCTCCGTGGCAGCTGGGCATTCAGTCTTGCCCAGCAATGGACTGTCTTGTAAAGCACAAAACAACAAGAAAGTGTCTAAAAAGCGCGCTTGGGTTAAGTCAATGCCTAATGGTAAGAATGGATTGACATCAATGCAGCGTGCTTCGACATATTGGATGCCGCGAGCAATGAGCGCATCAACCGGACGCTCACCTTCTAGGGTGATACGTTTTGGGCGCATGGTTGAATAATATTCGTTTTCAATTTGCAAAATATTGGTATTGATTTGCAGCCACTCACCGTTTTTCTTACTGCCGATTTCTTGGTACGGCGGGTAAGGTGTGCTTACTGCACAGCGTAAACTATCGGTGTAAGTGCTTAATTTGTTATAGCACGGGGTGAGACCAGCCTGTGCCTTGCTCTGATAGCCTAAATCACTCATGCGTAAGCTGGTTGCATAGGGCAAATAGAGGGTGTCTTCATCAAAGACTTCCAGCTGATGTTCACGGCCACGTAAAAAACTGATATCCAATGCTGGTGAGGCACCAAACAAGTACATTACTAGCCAGCTGTAACGGCGGAAGTTACGGTTCAAAGCAATATAGCGTGCAGATTGGTAATCAATGGCCGAGCGCGGGTCATTTTCTGCTGCGCTCAGTAACGTCCAAATTGAATCAGGCAAGGAAAAGTTATAGTGAATGCCGGCAATACACTGCATGGTTCTGCCGTAGCGCACCGATAGACCTTTACGGTACACATGTTTCAACTGCCCCACATTGGAGCTGCCGTACTCACCAATTGGAATCTGCTCTTCTTTGGGCAGGTGGCCGGGCATGGATGAGCTCCACAACACTTCTTGGGCAATATTTGCCATAGTGAAACGATGGATCTCTTCCAGTTCAGCTAAGGTCTGCGCTGAGTCGGCGTGGGGGGCAGTAATGAACTCTAGTAAAGCTTCCGAGTAGTCGGTGGTAATGCTGCTGTGGGTCAGAGCGGCGCCAAGAGTCTTGGGGTGCGGGGTTAACGCTAAGCGGCCATTGCGCTCTACGCGTAAACTTTCACGCTCAATGCCATGCAGGCAGTGCTTGAGCTGGGCTAAAGCTTCGGGCTGGCTGAGCAGCGCCAGACGACGAGAATATATATCGCTCAAGGGAAATTCCTCAAAAGTGCATCGTGTCAATATGGGGGCGGTTATCACTGAGTGCAAGGGCGCATGCCGAGTTTTATTCAGGATGCGCCTTTAATGTTTGAAAATAATCGATTGATAGCTATTACTTTTTCTTTAGTTGTTTAGCTTGAGCAAACAAAGCAGCCATTGAGCCGTTCTTCGGCGCCGGCTTATCCTGTTTGCTATGCCGTTGGCTGCGTGGCGTATTGCCTGTGCGTTGTTCCCGCGCCGGGGCGTTGGGTTTCTCACCTGGGGTATCGCTCATGCGCATGGATAAGGCAATGCGTGCACGAGGAATATCCACCTCCATAACTTTGACCTTTATGATGTCACCAGCTTTCACCACTTGATAGGGGTCTTTAACAAAACTTTCTGACATGGCAGAAATATGCACTAAGCCATCTTGATGGACGCCGATATCCACAAATGCGCCGAAGTTGGTGACGTTGGTGATGACCCCTTCTAAAATCATGCCCAGTTCTAAATCCTTTAGTGTTTCCACTCCGTCTTGGAAGGACGCGGTTTTAAACTCAGGGCGTGGGTCGCGAGCAGGCTTGTCCAGTTCTTGCAAAATATCGGTGACTGTGGGTAAACCATAGGTCTCATCTGTGAATTGCTTAGGATCCAACTGCTGTAAAAATGCTGAGTCGCCAATTAATGAGCGAATATCACGGTTGGTATCTTGAGCAATACGGCTCACCACTGGGTAGCTTTCAGGGTGCACCCCAGAACCATCCAATGGGTTTTTGCCATTCATCACCCGTAAGAAGCCGGCGGATAGCTCAAAAGTCTTTGGACCCAAACGCGGGACTTTCTTTAACGCCGCACGACTGATAAAAGCGCCGTGCTCATCACGAAAGGCGACGATATTTTTTGCGAGGGTGGCATTTAAACCAGAGATACGGGCCAGTAGGGCTGCAGAAGCAGTATTCACATCAACACCGACTGCGTTAACACAGTCTTCCACCACCGCATCCAGAGAGCGCGCCAGTTGTGATTGCGAGACATCATGCTGGTATTGGCCAACGCCAATGGCTTTGGGGTCGATTTTAACCAGCTCAGCTAAGGGATCCTGCAAGCGGCGGGCAATGGAGACGGCACCACGTAGCGACACATCGAGGTCTGGGAATTCTTGTGCGGCCAGTTCTGAGGCTGAATACACAGAGGCGCCGGCTTCACTGACAATTATTTTGCTCATTTTTAGTTCAGGTAACTGCTTGAGCAATTCAATGGCTAGACGATCTGACTCACGGCTGCCGGTACCGTTACCAATGGCAATCAGTTGTACTTGGTGTTTTTTACACAGTTTGGCCAGTGTGTCGAGGGTTTCATCCCACTTGTTATGTGGCACATGAGGGTACACGGTGGCGGTATCCAGCACTTTACCGGTGGCGTCGACCACGGCAATTTTGCAACCGGTGCGCAAGCCAGGGTCAAGACCCAAGGTGCAACGGGGGCCCGCTGGCGCTGCCAGTAATAAGTCATGCAAGTTGCGCGCGAAAACATTAATTGCTTCGGTTTCAGCTGATTCGCGTAACTGAGCAAACAGATCCGTCTCTAGGTGGCTAGACAGTTTGACCCGCCAAGTCCAGCGCACCACTTCGGCCAGCCATGGATCTGCAGGACGGCCTTGATTTTTAATAGCGAAATGCTCAGCAATCACAAGCTCACAAGGGTGCATGCTGCCTGGGGCTTCCTCACCCAAACTTAAGCGAGCGGTTAAAAAGCCTTCGTTACGGCCACGAAAAATCGCTAGGGCGCGGTGAGAGGGTACGTTTTTAAAAGGTTCGTCGTGTTCAAAGTAGTCGCTGAATTTTGCTGCATCATTTTCCTTACCAGCAATGACCCGTGCACTTAACAGTGCATCCTGCTGCAATATATTGCGCAATCGGGCTAACAAGGTGGCATCTTCAGCAAAACGCTCCATTAGAATGTATTTAGCGCCTTCTAAAACCGCTTTTTCATCGGCAAAGCCCGCTTCAGCATCAATAAAGCGCGCAGCCTCAAGCTGAGGATCATAGCTTGGGTCCGCAAATAATAAGTCGGCCAATTCACCTAAACCGGCTTCCAAAGCGATTTGACCTTTGGTACGGCGTTTCTTTTTATAGGGCAAATAGAGGTCTTCTAAACGGGTTTTAGTGTCAGCTTGTTGAATCGCTAGCTGCAGCTCTGGGGTTAGTTTACCTTGCTCGTCAATGGAGGCTAAAATCGAGACGCGACGTTCATCCAGCTCACGCAAGTAGCGTAAACGTTCTTCTAAATTACGTAGTTGCGTGTCGTCCAAACTGCCGGTGATCTCTTTACGGTAGCGTGCGATAAAAGGCACTGTGGCACCTTCGTCGAGTAACGCAATAGTGGCGGTCACTTGTTGTGGGCGAACACCCAGTTCGGTGGCGATACGAGAACTTATGCTATCCATCAGGCTACCTGAGTCAGTTAAACAAACAGGCAAGGCCTGTGCTAAACAGCCAATTATAGGGGAAATTGCCCAGCAAACCAGTATTGCCTCAAGGAAGAAAGGTTTGCTAACAATGCGCTGTACGCATATCAGCTCGGATTACGGCATACTAACCAACATAGATATCCATTTATAAGGTAGGTAAGGATGAGCGTATCTGAAGGTGAAAAAATCCTCATTGTCGATGACGATGAACGCTTACGCCGTTTGCTGGAGCGTTTTTTAACTGAGCAGGGTTACCGCGTACGTGGGGTAGAAAACGCTGAGCAGATGGATCGCATTCTCGGCCGCGAGTTGTTTAATCTAGTGGTGCTTGATTTGATGATGCCTGGTGAGGATGGCTTATCAGTTTGTCGTCGTTTGCGTGAAGACAATAATCAAATTCCCATTATTATGCTGACTGCAAAAGGTGATGAAGCCAGTCGCATCCATGGTTTAGAGCTGGGTGCCGATGATTATCTGGCCAAGCCTTTTAACCCGCGGGAGTTATTGGCGCGGATCAAAGCGGTCTTACGTCGCCAATCGACAAGTGTCCCAGGTGCGCCAAGCAGTGAAGAGGCCAGTGTCAGCTTTGGTGATTACAGTTTATCGCTGGCCACCCGCGAGCTGCGTAAAGGTGACGAGGTCCATATGCTAACCACAGGCGAGTTTGCGGTATTAAAAGCCTTAGTCGAGCATGCCCGTGAACCTTTAACCCGAGATAAGCTGATGAATTTGGCGCGGGGGCGCGAATGGGATGCATTAGAGCGCTCCATTGATGTGCAGGTCTCGCGCTTGCGCCGCATGATTGAGCCTGATCCGTCGAAACCACGCTATATTCAAACGGTTTGGGGTGTTGGTTATGTTTTTGTGCCCGATGGTAATACATGAAAACCTCACCACTGTACCCGCAAAGTTTTTTTGCACGCACCCTCTGGATGGTGCTATTGGCTGTGCTGTTCTCCAAAGCATTGACCTTGATTTACCTGATGCTTAATGAAGATGTTCTAGTTGATCAGCAGTACAGTCATGGTGCTGCCTTAACTTTACGAGCCTACTGGGCCTCCCCAGCAGCTGAGCGGCCGGCCATTGCGCAAGCGGCAGGTTTGCAGTTGGTTGAGGAGTCGCAAGTCCCTTTGGGTGAGAAGCATTGGCCCTATAGTGATATTTTCAGCGAGCAAATGCGTGCCGAGTTGGGCAAGGATACGCGGGTGCGGATTCGGGCGAAAAATCCACCGGCGCTGTGGGTGAATGCGCCCAGTTTAGGCGAGGGTTGGATTCAGGTGCCGCTGTACCCGCATCCTTTACGTGGGCAGCGAGTCTGGAACTTAGTGGCTTGGTTTTTAGGCATTGGTTTACTGTCCACTGGAGCAGCGTGGATTTTTGTCAGTCAGCTCAGCGCACCTTTAAAGCGCTTAGTGATTGCCGCACGCTTATTTGGTCAAGGGCGCAGTGTGCGCTTGCCAGTGGATGTGGATACTGCCAGTGAAATGGCGGAAGTGTATCGGGCCTTTAATCAGATGACCGATGATATTGAGCAAGCTGGCCGTGAGCGCGAATTGATGCTGGCAGGTGTGTCCCATGACTTGCGCACACCCTTAACCCGTTTGCGTTTGTCCCTTGAGTTGCTGGACAGTCAGAATGAGTTAACCACTGATATGGTGCGTGATATTGAAGAAATGAACGCGATTTTAGATCAGTTCCTGGCTTTTATTCGTGATGGCCGCGATGAGCCAATGGAAGACTGTGATCTGCAAGAGTTGATTAGTTCGGTGGTAGCCCCATATAGCCAACAGGGGCATGACATACGCCTCAGCTTGGCAGCGATGCCTTGTTTGCTATTACGCCGCGTGTCGATGAAACGCATGCTGGTAAACTTATTAGAAAACGCCTTGCGCTATGGTGAGCAAGAAATAGAGGTTACCGCTGCGGTGGTAAATCAAGATGGGGTGTCTTATGTGGCGATTAGCGTGCTTGATCGCGGCGAAGGACTTGATCCAGAAGACTTGCAACGCATTTTTAATCCATTTATTCGCGGTGATCAGGCGCGCGGTGGGCAAGGTACGGGGTTGGGCTTAGCGATTGTGCAGCGTATTGCTGCACAGCATGGTGGCAGTGTTGAACTGCACAATCGTGCCGGTGGCGGCCTAGCAGCAACGGTTTGTTTACCTATGACTGCGTCTGAAGCTTTAGCAGCGCAACACAGTGCCGCGCACGATAATCAGAGTAAGAGTAATCAATGACGGAAGAAAAAGTTCGTTTGGATAAGTGGCTTTGGGCCGCACGCTTCTTTAAAACTCGCGCACTAGCGAAGCAAGCTATAACCGGCGGCAAAGTGCATTGCCAAGGTGAACGTTGCAAACCTTCGAAAGAGCCTAAAGTGGGTGAAGAGCTGGTTATTCGAGCGGGCTATGATGCGCGTACCATTATTATAGAACAGCTCAGCTCAGTACGCCGTGGTGCGCCCCAAGCTCAGTTATTGTATCGCGAAACTGCTGAGAGCATAGCGGCCCGCGAAGAAGCTGCGGCCTTACGTAAGGCGGGTGCGCTAGGGGTGCAGACTGAAGGGCGGCCGACGAAAAAGCAGCGACGGCAGATCCATCGCTTTCGCGACCAATAGTCGAGCAAGATAGCAGCGCATTGGAACTAAGGCAGTTAATTTATTCATCACGGCTTATACTAGGCTGATATTTATTCTGTGGGTGTTGTATGGCAGATTTTGATTTTACCCAGCGTTTTATTTTTGAAAACAGCGATGTGCGTGGCGAGTTAGCCAGCATCGAAGAAAGTTATGCCCATGTGCTGGCTAAGCATGATTATCCTGAGCCTGTGGCCACTTTGCTCGGTGAGCTGATGACTGCTGCTGCTCTATTGGTCAATACTTTAAAGTTTGATGGTTTGCTGGTCTTGCAGGCGCGCTCCAGTGGTGCAATTCCGTTGTTAATGGTGGAGTGTTCCAGTGAGCGTGAGTTGCGCGGGATTGCCCGCTATGAAACTGATCAGATCGACAGTGATGCAACTTTTTCTGAGTTGATGCCTGAAGGCGTGTTAGCGCTGACCGTTGATCCGAAAGAAGGGCAGCGCTACCAAGGTTTGGTTGCTTTAGATGGCGCAAATCTAGCCGAGTGTTTTACCAATTATTTCGTCAATTCAGCGCAGCTGGCCACCCGTTTTTGGTTATATGCTGATGGCCAACGTGGCCGCGGCATGTTATTACAACAGTTGCCAGCAGACCGGTTACCTGACCCTGAGGATCGTGAGGCCAGCTGGCAGCATGTTACCGCTCTAGCAACAACTTTAACTGCTGAGGAGCTGCTCGGTCTTGATAATGAGACGATCTTGCACCGCTTATACCATGAGGAGCAGCTGCGTATTTTCCCAGGAGCAGATTTAAAATTCCATTGCAGTTGCACCCGTGAACGCTCAGAGCAAGCCTTGATCAGTCTTGGTTTAGCAGAGCTGCAGATACTGCTGGCAGAAAAAGCTGGGGTGATTGAGGTTGACTGTCAGTTTTGCAATGAACGTTACTTATTTAATGAAGACGATGTGGTGCAAATGTTCGCTGAGCAAAATACAGATGCGAATGATGGGTCAAGTACAGTGCATTAATTATATAACTCTGTCATAATTACGGGCACTTTTTTCGTTGTAGTGCTTCAGCAGAAGCGCTACAAAAACTCTGGAGGACTCGGCTCGGGCCGTTGGGGAACTCATGACGCAAGCAAAAACCACTGTGTATACTGATATTAGTGCCGCTCAATTAATTGAAGAAGCTATTCGCCGTGGCGAAGGCTCGTTGGCTGTGAATGGTTCATTAGTAGTCGAAACTGGCCACCGTACAGGTCGCTCGCCAGCTGACCGCTTTATCGTGCAGGAGTCTAGCACTGAAGATCAAATTGCTTGGGGACCGATTAACCGTCCGATTGCACCAAGTATTTTTGATGCGCTATGGGCTCGGGTAGAAGAGTATGTAGCTGAGCGTGAAAGTTTTGTTTCACATGTGCATGTAGGTTCTGATCCAACGCATTACTTGCCAGTTAAAATGACCACCACAACAGCGTGGCACAACCTGTTCGGTCGTTGCTTATTTATTACCCCTGACACCTTTAACCCTTCGAATAAGGATCAGTGGCAAATTATCAATGCGCCATTCTTTGAGTGCGTACCAGAGCGTGACGGTACCAACTCAGATGGCTGCGTGATGATTAACTTCGCCGCGAAAAAAGTGTTGCTAGCAGGTATGCGTTACGCTGGCGAAATGAAAAAATCTATGTTCTCGGTCCAGAACTTCTTATTGCCAGCGCACGATGTGCTGCCAATGCACTGTGCTGCCAACGTAGGTGAAGAGGGTGATACCACTTTGTTCTTTGGTTTGTCCGGTACCGGTAAAACCACTTTGTCAGCTGATGAAAGCCGTTACCTGATTGGTGATGACGAGCACGCTTGGGGTGTGGGCACTGTGTTTAATATCGAAGGCGGTTGCTATGCCAAGTGCATCGACTTGTCTGAGAAAAATGAGCCTGTGATCTGGAAAGCCATTAAGTTTGGCGCGGTTCTGGAAAACGTTGTGCTTGATGAGCAGCGCGTACCAGACTACACCGATGACAGCTTGACGCAAAACAGCCGTGCAGCGTATCCGCTAGCTAACGTTGAGAAGCGTGTGATTGAGAACCGTGCCGGCGAGCCAAACGCTGTGATTTTCTTGACTTGTGACCTGACTGGCGTATTGCCACCAGTGTCCATCTTGAATAATGAGCAAGCCGCTTATCACTTCTTGTCAGGCTACACCGCTTTAGTGGGTTCCACTGAAATGGGTTCTGATGCGGGCATTAAGTCCACCTTCTCAACCTGTTTTGGCGCACCATTCTTCCCGCGTCCTGCAGGTGAGTATGCGGATCTGCTGATCAAGCGTATTAAAGGATTTGGCTCTAAAGTGTATTTGGTTAACACAGGTTGGACCGGTGGTGGTTACGGTGTTGGTGAGCGTTTTAACATTCCAACGACTCGTGCAGTGATTGCCGCAATTCAGGGTGGAACCTTGGTTGGTGCCGAAACTGAGCACCTGCCAGTGATCAACTTGGATGTACCTAAAGTTGTACCTGGTGTGGACAGTAACTTGCTTAACCCACGTAATACTTGGGCTGATAAAGACGCATACGATGCCGCTGCGAAAGAGTTGGCTGCTAAGTTTGTCGATAACTTCAAGAAGTTTGACGTATCAGACGCAATTAAAAACGCAGGTCCACAGTTGTAATAGGCAGCTAGCGTTAATTTAAAAAACCGCTCCTTTGTGAGCGGTTTTTTTGTTTGCATCGATTAGGTTCAGAGGGGTAAAGCAAAGCGCTGTTGCGTGAGCAGCTTAAACTACTCATGCCAGGCACGGTGATGCCTTTCCAGCAAGCTGTGTGCTTGCTCAGGCCCGCTGGAGCCTGCGGGGTAAGAGCGTGGGTGCTGATAGTATTGCTGCCAGCCTTTAAGAATAGGGTCGACCCATTGCCATGCGGCTTCGACTTCGTCGCGGCGCATAAACAGGGTGGAATCATTTTCAATCACATCCAACAATAAACGCTCGTAAGCTTTCCAGGGGCGGCTGTCGTGAAACGCTTCGGCTAAGTTGATTTCCAGCTCAACAGGTTCTAAACGCATACCTTTGCCAGGTGTTTTCGCCATTAACTCAAGACTAATACGTTCTTCGGGCTGTAAGCGGATCAATAAATGATTGGCTTGGCTTTCGCTAAATAAGCTGTGCGGTACGGGTTTAAATTGAATCAGAATCTCAGAGGTTTTCTTGTTTAAACGCTTACCAGTGCGCAAATAAAACGGCACCCCAGCCCAGCGCCAGTTATCAATCTCGACTTCAATAGCGACAAAGGTTTCGGTATCGCTGTCATTATCCACATCTTTTTCGAAGTAGTAGGCGGGAGTATTGTGACCGTCTATGTGTCCGGCAGCATACTGCCCACGCACCGTTTTATCTTGTACATCTAAGCCGCTGATAGGCCTGAGGGCTTGCAAAATTTTAACTTTTTCATTGCGCACTGAATCAGCATCAAAATGCACAGGTGCTTCCATAGCCACTAAGCAGAGCAATTGCAGCAGATGATTCTGCAACATATCGCGGATGGCGCCTGCTTGATCATAATAGGCACCGCGGTTTTCCACACCGATGGTTTCATTGACAGTGATTTGCACATGATCAATATGGGCTGCACGCCAGACGGGCTCAAATAGCGCGTTGGCAAAACGCAAGGCCATTAGATTCTGCACAGTTTCTTTACCTAAGTAGTGATCGATGCGAAACACCTGCTCTTCACTAAAGGCGTTACCAATTGCCGCATTAATGCTTAAGGCTGACTCTAAAGAGTGACCAATCGGTTTTTCGATGACAATGCGGGTATTGGCGCCGGCTAAGCCATTTAAGCCCAGATTGGCGGCAATGCTGGCAAATAGGCTGGGTGCGGTGGCTAAATAATAAATACAGCCATGCTGTGGACTGTGCTTTAGAAAGTGAACAATTCGGCTGTAATCTGCGGCTTGCGCGGCGTCCATAGCGAGGTAGTCTAAACGGGCACTAAAACTCAACCAGATGTTTTCTGCGAAATCTTTTTTTTCGATTTGCGCACGGCAATGACGCTCGGCCAATTCAATATAGTGCTCGCGAGGTAAGAGCTTGCGAGAAATACCAATGATACGCATTGTGCTGGGTAAACGCTGTTCACGGTGCAGATGATAGAGTGCTGGCAGGAGTTTGTGCAGGGCTAAATCACCGGTACCACCAAACACTAGCATGTCACAAGGCGTGCTCAAAACTATTCTCCTTTGGGTAAAACGTGCGAATAAATAGCTGTTGTAGTATAACTACATAATCGCTACATAACTGTGGCATAGGCTAAATGAGTTTAACATTGTGAATCTGTTACAGCATATCGCTCAATCTCTCGAATCGCTGCGCAAGTCAGAAGTAAAGGTGGCGCAGCATGTTTTATCTGACCCCGCAGCGGTTATGCACAGCTCGATGTCTGACTTGGCGGCGGTGGTTGGCGTAAGTGAGCCAACTATTTTGCGTTTCTGTCGTGCGGTGGGTTGCCAGGGCTTTCAAGATTTGAAGCTGCAGCTGGCGCAAAGTTTGGCTGCGGGCGCCAGTTTTGGACAGTTTGCGATCAGTGAAGAAGATACAGTCACTGATTATGCTTTAAAGATTTTTGATACAACCTTGCACACGTTAATAGACGTGCGTGAGCACCTTAATCTGCAGGCATTAGAGCAAGCTATTGCCGTGATGGCCAAAGCTCAGCGCGTTGAGTTCTATGGCTTTGGTGCTTCTGGCGCAGTGGCAGCCGATGCGCAGCATAAGTTTTTTCGCCTCTTGCTTACTGCAGCGGCTTACAGTGACCCGCATATGCAGGCTATGTCTGCGGTAACTTTGCAGCCAACTGATGTGGCTATTTGCATCTCGCAGTCGGGCCGCTCAAAAGATTTGCTCACCACGGCCAATTTAGTTCGTGAAACCGGTGCTATTTTAATTACCCTGTGTCCGAGTTATACGCCGCTAGCGGACTTGGCCAGCATTCATTTGCCCATTGATGTGCAAGAAGATACTGAAATTTACACGCCATTAACCTCACGCATTGCCCATTTAGTGGTGATTGATGTATTAGCCATGGGGGTGGCAATGGCCCGTGGACCGTCCTTGGTCAATCACTTAAAAAGTGTCAAGGGAAGTTTGCGTAGCTTAAGGCTGTCACCTAAGACTACTAGGTCACCGAATGAAGACTAGTTGCTGGAAAAGTCTGCTACTTTTCAAGCGAGTCTAAAACTGGCACTATCGCAAGATCACTATTAACCCGCTTGGTTGCCCAAATAAATACCAAGGTATTTGTTTGGGTGTCGTTTGTTGCTTATAACTGAGCGCATGGGTGCTTTAGATCTACTCTCTGTTCAAAGAGGACATTTTATGGCTGAGGCCATTCCTGCCTTAGAAATACGTGACTTGCATAAACGTTACGGTGCATTAGACGTTTTAAAAGGTATTTCTTTAACCGCTCATGACGGCGATGTGATTTCTATTCTGGGTTCGTCTGGATCGGGAAAGTCGACTTTTTTGCGCTGTATTAACCTGTTAGAAAATCCGCATTGCGGGCAAATATTTTTTTCCGGTGAAGAGTTGCAGTTAAAAAAAGATCGCCATGGTCAGTTGGTGGCTGCAAGTAACGAGCAAATTAATCGTTTGCGCACGCAAGTTGGCTTTGTCTTTCAGAACTTTAATTTGTGGCCGCATATGAGCGTGCTGGATAATATTATCGAAGCACCACGCCGTGTGCTGGGCTTAAGTAAAGATGAGGCCATTGCCAGTGCAGAAACCTTATTGGCTAAAGTCGGCATTGCTGACAAACGTCATGTCTACCCCAATCAATTGTCTGGCGGCCAGCAACAGCGTGCAGCGATTGCTCGCACCTTAGCCATGCAGCCGAAAGTTATTCTGTTTGATGAACCCACCTCTGCCCTAGACCCGGAAATGGTGCAAGAGGTATTGGGTGTTATTCGTGCTTTGGCTGAAGAAGGTCGCACCATGTTGTTGGTGACCCATGAGATGGGTTTTGCTCGGCAAGTTTCGAGCGAAATTGTATTTCTGCATCAAGGCATAGTGGAAGAGCAGGGGACCCCTGAGCAGGTATTTAATAATCCGCAGTCTGAGCGCTGTAAACAATTTATGTCCAGTCATAATCAATGAGGCAATAATGATGAAGAACTATAAAAAAATTCTCTTAGTGGCGGCAGCAAGTTTGTCATTTGCCAGCGCAAGTTTTGCGGTAGAAAAACTTAAAATTGGTACCGAAGGTGCTTACCCGCCATTTAACTTGATTGACTCCAGCGGTGAAGTGGTGGGCTTTGATTTAGATATTGCCCATGCGCTGTGCGATAAAATGAACGTTGAATGCACTGTGGTGACTTCAGACTGGGACGGTATCATCCCAGCTTTGAACGCGAAGAAATTTGATTTTTTAGCCGCATCCATGTCTATCACTGACGAGCGTTTACAGGCGGTTGACTTTACCAACCCGTATTACACCAATGGTTTGCAGTTTATTGCCGCAAAAAACAGTGATTTTAAAGTGGATGCGAAAAGCCTCAAAGGTAAAGTTATCGGCACCCAGCGTGCGACTATTGCCGGCAACTGGTTGGAAGACAACCTCGGCAAGGCGGTGGAGATTAAATACTATGATACCAATGAAAACGCCTACCTAGATTTAGAGTCAGGCCGTTTGGATGGCGTCTTAGCAGATAAGTTTGTCAACTGGGAATGGCTGAAAAGCGATGCTGGGGCCAACTTTGAGTTTAAAGGTGAGCCAGTCTTTGATAACGATAAAATCGGTATAGCATTGCGTAAAGGCGACGATGAGTTGCGCGAACGTTTAAACACTGCGCTAAAAGAAATTGTTGAAGATGGCACCTATCAAAGCATTAACGACAAGTATTTTCCCTTTAACGTGTATTAATTTAGCGCGTTCGCAGTAATAAAGCCGCCACCCCTACAGTGGCGGTTTTACTTTGCACACGCCACACAAGTATTTCTGATGAACTTTGAACTTTATGGTTTTGGCCCAGCATTGCTTGCTGGCACTTGGATGACAATTAAACTGGCCCTGTGTTCGCTGGCTTTAGGTCTGATATTAGGCTTAGGTGGAGCACTGGCAAAAACATCCCCTTACCGAGCCTTGCGTTGGCTCGGTGATGCGTACTCAACCATGGTGCGCGGTGTGCCTGAATTGCTCTGGGTGCTGCTGATTTATTATGGCTCAGTGGGTTTGGTCAATGCGTTGGGTGAGGCCATTGGCTACCCTGAACTGGAGTTGACTGCTTTTGCTGCTGGGGTGTTTGCCTTAGGGCTGTGCTTTGGTGCCTATGCCACAGAAGTCTTTCGCGGTGCTTTATTAGCCATTCCACGGGGTCATCGTGAAGCAGGTTTGGCGCTGGGTTTATCACGCCCGCGAATTCTATTTCGGCTGGTTTTGCCGCAAATGTGGCGCATAGCTATCCCAGGTTTAGGCAATCTCTTTATGATTTTGATGAAAGATACCGCACTGGTGTCTGTGGTTGGCCTGAATGAAGTGATGCGCAGTGCACAAGTAGCGGTGACTTCTTCCAAGCAACCCTTTACTTTTTTTATGGTCGCAGCTTGTATTTATCTGACCTTAACCGTGTTAAGCATGTTGATTTTGCATGTCTTAGAAAAGCGCGCGAACCGCGGTTTTGCTAGGAGTGCCGCATGAACTGGGATGTCGTTATAAAGTGGCTGCCGAAGCTGCTGGAAGGCGCCTACTTAACCCTAGAACTGGTCGCTATTGCGGTTGTGGTAGGGTTGCTGGTTGCGATACCGCTGGGCATGGCGCGGGCTTCACGGCATTGGTATGTGCGGGTCTTGCCCTTTAGCTATATTTTCTTTTTCCGCGGCACGCCATTACTGCTGCAATTGTTTTTAGTCTATTACGGTTTGGCCCAGTTTGATGCTGTGCGTCAGGGACCGCTGTGGCCCTATTTGCGCGACCCTTATTGGTGTGCGCTGATTGCCATGACCATGCATACCGCTGCCTATATTGCGGAAATTATCCGTGGTGCAATTCAGGCAGTACCGCCCGGTGAAGTGGAGGCGGCGCGCTCATTGGGTATGAGTCGTGGGCAGGCAATGTGGCACATTGTTTTACCGCGCGCAGCACGCATTGGTTTGCCGGCTTACAGCAATGAAGTGATTTTAATGCTTAAAGCCAGCTCACTGGCCAGCACCATTACTTTGCTGGAGCTCACTGGAATGGCGCGCACTATTATCGCCCGTACCTATATGCCAGTAGAAATTTTCTTTGCTGCCGGTTTATTTTACTTAGCCATGACCTTTATTTTGGTCCAAGTATTCCGTTGGCTGGAACGTAAGTTGCGCGTGGATGCGTTGCAGGGCAGATAATTGTTGAGCTTAGTTGCGCCAGTATTAAGTGGCGATATTCTGCGTGAGCGATTTTTAGCGCTGGATGCTTTTTTATTCCAGCAGCAAAGTGTTTGGCGAGAAAAACCCTTTACTCAGCAACGCTTAAGTTGGGCGGCCGATTATCCAGAGCTGGCCGCTTGGTTAGCAGCGCGCAGTTTAGCTGATGCTGCTGAAAACTATCAGGCTGAGCCAAGCGCACTTGGCGCACCGCAACCTTTTGTCAGTTGGGCGGAGCAAGCCGTCCAGCTATCCGCTATCGGACGCTTTAACCAAGCAGCACTCAGGCAACGGCCACAGCGCATGCACAGTGGTATTGCTGGACGTAAGTGGTTGCAGATTGAAGCCTTCTCTAGTGCGTTATTGGCTGCTGAACAACCCTTTGCTGAGGTTCAGAGCTGGCTGGATTGGTGTGCGGGTAAAGGTCATCTAGGTCGCTACTTGGCTTGGCCGGATGCGCAACTGCAAAGCTTAGAGTTTAACCCCGGGTTAATCAGCAGCGGCCAAGCAATCAGTCAAAAATTTCTACCCCAAGCACAGCACAGTCTATGTGATGTATTG